>Ga0163162_10000010_pt1 | contig 302032 bp, 278 predicted proteins | sample S55metaG_FD_115310 | JGI IMG/M metagenome (GOLD analysis project Ga0163162, IMG submission 115310) | Switchgrass rhizosphere microbial communities from Kellogg Biological Station, Michigan, USA - S5-5 metaG | ecosystem: Host-associated > Plants > Roots > Rhizosphere > Soil | place: USA... | reverse complement strand
TGCTGAAGTAGTTAGATTGTTAATAAACAACCCGATTGGCTTGTTTGTTAATAAATTAATTTGACCCTGCCTGCCAATAAGACTACATTTATTGTCACCCATAAGTTAATGTGTCATATGTACATAATATGATTGTCACATTGTCATAGGTACACTTGTGGCAAGCAATTTGAATAGTATATATTTGTAAATAATTTAAATTTTAAAAATCATGGCTTTAGAAATAACTGATGCAAACTTTGAAGAACTAGTTCTCAAAGCAGATAAACCGGTATTAATTGACTTTTGGGCAGAATGGTGCGGTCCGTGTCGCATGGTTGGTCCGGTAGTTGAAGAAATCGCGAAAGAGTATAGCGGTAAGGCTGTTGTTGGCAAAGTAAATGTTGACAATAACCCTGGTATCTCGATGAAATTCGGTATCCGCAATATTCCTGCTTTGTTATATTTCAACAAAGGCGAGATCGTTGACAAACAGATCGGCGCAGTGCCAAAATCAATACTTGCAGGCAAATTAGACAAACAGTTAGCATAATATATAATCAACCAGTATAAAAGAGGCCGTCTCAGAATATGAGGCGGCCTCTTTTTTATGACACGATTTAAGGATTAATACGATTATCATGATTTAATCGTATTAATCTTTAAATCGTGTTTTGTTTTTTATTTGAATACACCAATCAGTTCCCTACATTAGCAGTATGCCCAAACTAAGTGATGAACAGGAAATACGCCACCTGGCCAATTTGGAACTACTGGCCCGGCAGGTAGTGGAGGGATTTATAACCGGCTTGCATCAAAGCCCGTTTCATGGTTTTTCTGTTGAGTTTGCCGAGCATCGATTGTATAACAATGGCGAATCAGTAAAGAATATCGATTGGAAATTGCTGGCACGTACCGATAAGCTTTTCGTAAAGCAGTTTGAGGAAGAAACCAACCTGCGCTGTTACTTGCTGCTGGACACGTCATCATCCATGAATTACCCGGAGAAGGGGATGGATAAGCTGCAATTTTCTATCTATTCAGTAGCTTCTCTGGCTTATCTTTTCAAGAAACAAAGAGACGCGTTTGGGCTGTGCTTATTTTCTGATAAGATCGACTGGATCAGCGCGGCGCGATCAACCTCAAAACATTTATTTTATCTTTTTGCTGAGTTGGAAAAGGTTTACAATCAGCCTAAAAAGAATGCGACGACCAACATCACCGGCGTATTGCATCACATAGCGGAGGAAGTTCATCAACGTTCGATGATCATCATTTTCAGCGATATGCTGGAGAATAATTATACCGAGGAAAAACTACAAGCTCTATTCGCCGCTATTCAGCATCTAAAATATAACAAACATGAAGTGGTGATATTTAATGTGAACGACCGCCATAAAGAGTTGGATTTTGATTTCGATAACCGCCCGCATCATTTCGTGGATATCGAAAGCGGGGAGGAGATCAAAGTGCACCCGAATAAGATCCGGGAGGCCTACCGTTCAAACCTGGATAATTATCGCCATCAATTAGAATTAAAATGCGCTCAGTATCATATCGACCTGGTCGACGCCAATATTCACGACGGCTATAACCATATCCTGAAGGCTTACCTGGTGAAACGGAATAGTATGATTTAAGTAACAAATTAAATACAAAAGGGGCGAAAACAGGGTTTTTAAAACGGAAATCAAATATTAGATTTGTTGCTGCCACTTTTTTATAGACTACCTTTTAATTATTCATTTTAATGGACGATATCCAGATCAAGAAGCAACCGAAAAAGTACGATGCCATTATCGTAGGTTCGGGTGCCGGCGGCGGTATGGCCGCGTATGTTTTAGCTAATGCAGGTTTAAAAGTTTGTTTGCTTGAAGCAGGTCCGAATTACGACCCCCGCGAAAATTCATCACAATTAAAACAGCCATGGGAATCACCGCGCCGTGGTGCCAGCACCAAATTCCGCCCGTTTGGCGACTTTGACGGCTGCTACTGGGGCTGGGAGATTGACGGTGAGCCATACACCCAGAAAGACGGAAGTAACTGGGAATGGTGGCGCGCACGTATGGTGGGCGGTCGTACCAACCACTGGGGACGTATCTCGTTGCGTTTTGGCCCGAATGACTTTAAACGCCGCAGCATAGACGGCTTGGGTGACGACTGGCCGATCAGCTATGACGATGTAAAACCTTACTATGATAAAATAGATAAGCTGATTGGTGTGTTTGGCACCAATGAAGGTTTATATAACGACCCCGATGGTTTATTCCTGCCACCGCCAAAACCAAGGTTGCATGAGTTATTTATAAAGAAAGCCGCAGGTAATATCAATATCCCTGTAATTCCGTCTCGTCTCTCGATATTAACTAAGAAGATCAATAAAGACCGCGAAGCTTGTTTCTATTGCGCGCAATGCGGTCGCAGCTGTAAAATTTATGGCGACTTTTCATCTTCGTCAGTATTGGTAAAACCGGCGGTTGCCACAGGTAATGTAGACCTGGTGGTGAATGCGATGGCGCGTGAAGTATTAACTAACCGTGATGGTTTGGCTACAGGCGTTTCCTATGTGAATAAAGCCGATATGCAGGAGTACCAGGTATTCGGCCGTACAGTTATACTAGCTGCTAGTGCCTGCGAAAGTGCGCGTTTGATGCTGAACTCTAAATCAACCCGTTATCCAAATGGCATTGGTAACTCGAGCGGTGTGGTAGGTAAATACCTGCACGACTCAACCGGTGCTGATATGGGTGGTATTATCCCTGAACTGTTTGACCGTAAACGCTACAACGAAGACGGCGTAGGTGGTATGCACGTATATACCCCTTGGTGGCTTGATAATAAAAAACTGGATTTCCCCCGCGGTTATCACATCGAATACGGTGGTGGCTTTGGCATGCCGCTATATGGTTTCAACTGGGATATCCAGAACCTGAACGGTATGTTCAAAGTTCACGGTAAGCAAAAAGAAGCAGGCGGTTATGGCGCTTCACTGAAAGAAGATTACCGTTATTTCTTTGGTGCGCACGTAGGTATGGCCGGCAGGGGCGAGGGTATTGCCCGCGAGGACAGCTATTGCGAGATCGACCCGAACGTGGTAGATAAATACGGTATCCCGGTATTGCGTTTCCATACCAAATGGTCGGACTATGAGATCAACCAGGCTAAGCACATGAAGGAAACCTTTAAAGAAATATTACATAGCATGGGCGCTGTAGTTACATGGGGTGGAGATGACGGTGCGCATAATAACTACGGTTTGCACAACCCTGGTAATATCATTCACGAAGCTGGAACGGTGCGTATGGGCAACGACGCCAAGAAATCGCCTTTGAACAAATACAGCCAGTCGCACGATGTGAAAAACCTGTTCTGCGTAGATGGTGGGCAGTTTGTATCGCAGGCGGATAAAAATATCACCTGGACGATATTAGCGCTTTCCATGCGTGCATCGGAGTATATAGTTGACCAAATGAAGAAACAAAATATTTAATTCTGTTATCATGGATAGAAGAGATTCCCTTAAAGCCCTGATCGTTGGCGGTATATCTACCACGGTTTTGCTGGATGCCTGCAAGCAGCCTGCAAAAGAGGGTGCCGAGAATACCGAAAATAAAGATGCTAAAGGTCCGGATGAGTCGGATCGTATGGCTGAAGAAAAGCTGGTAAATAAACAACTACGCGAGGCGCCAAAGTTTTTTAACGACAATGAAATGGCTGCCATCACTATTTTGGGCGATATCATTATCCCTAAAGATGATGTAAGCGGTAGCGCTTCTGATGCGAAAGTGCCCGATTTTATCGAGTTCATCGTAAAAGATATGCCAGAGCATCAAACGCCTATGCGTGGCGGTTTACGCTGGTTGGATATGCAGTGCCTGACACGTTATGACAAGGCTTTTAAAGATTGCAATCATACCCAGCAAATGGAAATGGTTGATGAGATAGCCTGGCCTAAAAAAGCAAAGCCGGAGATGCAGCAGGGTGTAGCATTTTTCAACTTGATGCGCAACCTGACAGCTACCGGTTTTTATACCACAGAGATGGGCGTGAAAGACGTTGGCTACAAAGGCAACGCTCCAAACCAATGGAATGGTGTGCCAGATGACGTATTGAAACAATACAACATGGCTTATACTGAAAAAGAGCTGAAGGAATGCATCAGTTTTGATACGAAAGCATAAGTAAATGCCCCGACTAAAACCGGGGCATTTTCATTTGGTATTATTCTCTTTACAATGCTCTGATAAGTGTTAATATCTTGAAAATGTTAACATTATATTTTATGTAAACACTAATTCATCATCTCTTCATAACATTAACTTAAAACGAGAGGAGCACCTTTGCGGCAGTTAAAACGCCGGAGATTTCAAATCATCGTCTCGTTCTTTATTCCGGCTTTTAAGATCAGTTAATAGTTATGATGAAGAGAGCTTGCTCTCTTTATTTGTTTAGAGAAGATTGTATTCATTCTTCGCCGCGTATGCGAAATACCATTCCATCCATGTCTTCTCTGATTTTCAGTTGACATGCAAGGCGACTGTCAGGTCTGGCATCCGGTAAGGTATCCAAAAGGTCAAGTTCTGCATCGGACGGGTGAAAATATTGCTCAGGTCCTTCCAAAACCTGCACATGGCAGGTGGCACAAAGAGCCATACCACCACACGTAGCAAGTATATGATGATCTGCCGCTTTTAAAACTTCCATCAGGCTTAGGTTGATATCTTCGGGTATCTCGACAGGCTCCCGACGGCCATTTCTATCCTCAATAGTTATAGTGATCATAATTAAAAGGCGCTTACGCCGTAAACAGTAGTGTATTTAAAACTTAATTTTTGTTCAGGATATACATGTTTGAATGCGCTCTGAGTCATTAGTGCCGCTTCATGAAAGCCACAAAGTATGAGTTTCAATTTGCCCGGATATGTATTAATATCGCCTATGGCATAAATGCCAGGTACATTGGTAGAATAATCGAATGTATTTACCTCAATTGCTGAGAAATTAAGATTTAACCCCCAATCCGCTATCGGGCCCAATTTTGGGGTAAGACCATAGAGCGGTATTAAGTGATCAGTCTCAATAATGGATTCTTTATTATCCCTGTTTAAAATATTTACTTCCTGCAAATGACCGTTGCCGCTTATTGCAGTGATATGAGATTGCAGCACCAGGTTGATCTTCCCCTGCGTTGCTAAGCTGAAAACCTTTTCCGCTGAATCAGGAGTCCCCCTGAAAGTGTCGCCCCTGTGTACTAATGTCACCTCAGATGCAATATCCGCTAAAAATATCGTCCAATCTAAAGCTGAGTCGCCGCCGCCGGATAGTACTACTTTCTTGTTTCTATAGGCTTCGGGATTCTTTATCATATAAGCAACGCCTTTTCCCTCAAAGTCCTCCAACCGATCTATAGCTGGTTTTCGTGGCTCAAAACAACCTAAACCTCCGGCAATAACCACTGCTTTACAATGCACTTCGGTACCATCGTTGGTTTCTATAACAAAAGAAGCATCATCTAATTGATGTAACTGTTCAACTCTTTCACCTAAGGAAAATGTAGGGTTAAATGGTGCAATCTGTTGCATTAAGCCATCTACCAGTTGCTGGGCATTAATGCTCGGAAAGCCGGGAATATCATAAATTGGCTTTTGCGGATATATTTCGGATAGCTGGCCGCCAACCTGTGGTAATACGTCAATAAGGTGGCAGCGCATTTTTAACAGACCAGCTTCAAAAACCGCAAATAAACCGACAGGGCCGGCGCCTATAATGCAAATATCAGTAGTAATGAGTGCCATAAAATTTGATTTATTCAGTACTCAAAGGTGGCTGGTATTATAACTTAAATCAAATGATAAATAGTAATATGAGATTACTTTAAGTTATGATTGGATAAGCAAAATCTCTTAAATAGCTCGGTAAGTTTTGTGTATTTTCCCTGAAGCTGAATAAATTCAAATGTCCTGAATATTTCTAAGCCTTTAATTTCTACAACGGCCAGCTCGTTATATTTTAACTCACGGATTACTGATTGGATAGAAAGAAAGGTAGCCGTTTCTGAATGTATAAGATATTCTTTTATGGCGATGCTGCTTTCCAATTGAATTTCTATTTGAAGATCTTTCGGATTGATCTGTACTTTAGTCAAAGCATTAAATATCACATCCAGGGTACCTGAACCGGCTTCGCGCAAAACAAGAGGAATATTCAGCAGTTGTTTCGGACTTATTTCACCTTTTTTGGCAAGTTGATTGTTTGCCCGTGTTACTAATACAACCTCGTCTTTAACAAATGGGGAATAGGCGATTTGCGGATAGTGTGCAGCACCTTCGACAATGGCAATATCAATTTTTTCATCTAAGACCTGCTGGGTAATATAATCTGTATTACCTTGTATAAAGGTGAAAGAAATAGAAGGATAGGTTTGTTTAAATAAAGCCAATAAGCGCGGTAGAATGGTTTGCGCTACTGTGGTACTCGACCCAATATGAACTGTGCCCGCTTCAATATTATTTAGCTGGGCAAGCTCGGTCTCAAGATCGGTATAGATATGGAAAATTCGTTCGGCATATTGTAGTAATAACTTGCCGCCTGTGGTAAGCGCGATGGTATTTCCGTTGCGTTTAAATAATTGAAGGTTTAATTGATGCTCTAATTCCTTAATTTGCTTGGTTACTGCAGGCTGGGTGATAAACAGTTCATTTGCAGCTTTTGTAAAGCTGAGTTTTTGTGCAACAGTGTAAAATACTTTCAGACGGAAATCGAAAATCATCAGCCCCTAAGTTAGGCGTTCAGAAAATAAATTATGTAATAATTATTTATTGAAATGATCGATAGCTTCAATAATTATTTTGCACGCTTTCCTGATCTCATCATGTGTGATGATCAAAGGCGGAGCGATACGCATAGAATTACTGCAATGCAAGAACCAATCGACCACAACACCATTTTCGATGCAGCGATCGATGATTTTTTTGTTCAGATCGAAACTCTCTAGTTCAACTGCTAACATCAAACCTTTGCCACGAACTTCTTTTATGGCAGGATGCACCAATAATTCCCGGAATAGTTTTTCTTTAGCCTCTACTTCTTCGACCAATTTTTCATTTAGCAAGACCTCAAGAGCAGCTAATCCTCCAGCGCAGCAAACCGGGTGCCCTCCAAATGTGGTAATATGGCCAAGGATAGGATTTTCTTTAAGTGCCCCCATGATTTGGTTGGATGAGATGAATGCTCCAACCGGCATGCCACCGCCCAATGCTTTAGCTAAAAGCAATATATCCGGTACGATATCAAAATGTTCAAAAGCGAATAACTTACCAGTACGACCAAATGCTGCCTGTATCTCGTCTAATATCAGCAGAGTTCCGGTTTCCGTACATCGTTTACGCAGGGCCTGCATATAAGCTTTATCAGGAACGCGGATACCTGCTTCACCTTGTAATGTTTCGATAATGACGCAAGCGGTTTCTTCTGTTATCAATGCCAGTTCTTCGACATGATTGAAGCGGATAAAGTTCACACCGGGAAGTAACGGACGATATGCTTGCTTGTATTCTTCATTGCCCATTACACTTAAAGCGCCATTGGTACTGCCGTGATAGGAGTCGTAGCACGAGATAATATTATGGCGACCAGTATATCGCTTAGCCAATTTGAGTGCGCCTTCAACTGCCTCGGCACCTGAGTTTACAAAATAAACTGAGTTTAATTGTGGTGGTAAAACCGATATCAGCTTTTCGGCAAAACGCACTTGTGGTGTTTGCACATACTCACCATAAACCATCAGGTGCATGTACTTATCCAGTTGCTCTTTGATAGCCTTGATCACATAAGGATTACTATGCCCCAGGCTGCTTACACCAATGCCCGAAATTAAATCGATATAAGGTTTACCTACAGCATCATACATATAGATGCCCTCGGCGCGTTCAAATTCGAGCAGGAGGGGGAAGTCAGTTGTTTGGGCGTTGTTAGCTAAAAAAAGCTGGCGGAGCGTAACCATATATGCAAAAATAACAAAGGCTCACATACATCGGTACGCGAGCCTTTATAAATATGATCTGTTAATTTTACGGATTAGTCTTTATTGCTTCGCTGCGTTCCGAAAGCTGTTTGATCAGCTCATCATTAAAATCGCGCTCGCTTTTAAATATAAGACTCACTTTTTCTGGCGGCAGTATTTTTAAGAATTCGTCAGTATAATATTTCCGGGTATTCACCAATTCACTTTCGTAAAACAACTCTTTGTTGATCTGATCTGTTCCGTTGGGTTGATCGGCAGAATTATTTAAGCGTTTTTTTCTTAATATTTCTTTTAGGGACTGCCGGTACCGCCTGTATATCGGCCAGAAACGCTGACCCTGATCAGCGCTCATACTAAGTCTTTTATTGATATATTCTTCGCGTACTGCTTCGATCCGGTTAACACCACGATTTTGCGGACGCTGGATTACCCTTTCCTGGAAATTTTGCGGACGCCGAAGCAGGGGCCTGACCACCTGGCCGAACGATGTAGTACAAATACCCAAAAACAAAAATATGATAAAGATATGCTTGGCCAGTTTATACATTTTATTGACTGGTGTCTAATTCGTCCTGCAGATCACTGCTTAAATTATCTGTGTTAACTTGTTTACTATCATCCATCAATGCATGCGAATCGTTTTGATCAACATTTGACTGGATGTAATCTTTAATATCATCAACCGACACCTGTGATAATGATTTATGCAAGAAAGAAGTGTTGTGATCCTCTGGCGCACTGGTATTCTGAGTTAAAAGGATGGTTGCACCAACGGCCAGTGTAATACATGCCGCAGTTGCATATTTAAAGGCCTGCGAAGCAAACATCTGCCTTACAATACCTTTCTTTTGTTTCACAACTTCTTTCTTTTCGGCTGGTTGATTAACCGTTTTATCAAGAATATTTGCGCTAAGCTTATCAAAATATCCTTCCGGAACGGCAAATGATTCTTCCTGGTTTAAGGCTTCCTCAACTGCAATACGGCTCTGGATATTTTGGCTCAATTCTTCGAAGTAGCCTTTAGGTACCGAGAATGAATCCTCTGATTTATCTAAAGCTTCCTCTACCGCAATTCGGCTTTGGATATTCTGGCTTAGTTCGTCAAAATAACCTTGCGGCACGGTAAATGCGTCTTCAGATTTATCTAAAGCCTCCCCCACGGTAACACGGCTTTGAATGTTCTGGCTTAATTCATCAAAATAACCTTCGGGAACAGTAAATCCGGTAGCTTCTTTATCAGCAGCTTCTTCAATTGCGATACGGGCGTTGATATTGTTGCTTAACTCGTCAAAGTAATTTTCGGGCACAGCAAACCCATTTGAAGGAGAGCCGCTTTTTAAATCATCTAATTGAATATATGACACGATGTGCTGCTCCAGTTCATCAAAATAGCCATCAGGCACCGTAAACGGGTTATTTGGATTAACCTGTTTAAGTGACATATATTCGTCAAGCCATTCTCTATTTCCTTTTTCGCTGCTCATATCGGTATATAGATGAATCTCATGTCAAAAGGTTTAACGTAAATTTAAAATTTAATCCCTTGATAGTAAAAACGATTCTATTTTTTTCACAGCAAGGTGAAAAGACGCCTTTAGCGCACCCACACTGGTCCCCAGCACTTCAGACATCTCTTCATACTTCATGTCATCGTAGTACTTCATATTAAATACAAGCCGCTGTTTCTCGGGCAAAGTCAATATGGCTTGCTGTAATTTCAGCTGTGCCTGGTCGCCGTTAAAATAACTTGAATCGGCCAACGTATCCGCCAGTTCGTAAGATACATCATCCAGCGGTATATTGTTCTTTTGCTTTTTCTTGTTCAGAAAAGTGATGCACTCATTGGTGGCAATACGATACATCCAGGTGTATAGCTGGGCATCGCTGCGGAAGCCCGGCAGGTTTTTCCAAACCTTTACAAAGGTATCCTGGATCAGGTCATCCGCATCGTCGTGGTCTATCACCATGCGGCGGATATGCCAGTAGAGCTTTTGCTGGTATTTTTTTAATAGCAGGTTAAAAGCTTCGTTCCGGGTTTTTTCATCCTGGAACTTGCGTAGTATTTCTGCATCATCAACCTGTACCGACATGTATTATTATTTATGATTTACCAGTAATTAGGACGAAAATAGTTAAAATCTTTTATTGTAGCAGGTCAAGCACTTGCTGCGACGCGTTTTTGCTTTCAACTTTATCAATCACCTTTAGGATCTTCCCGTTTGGATCGATAACAAAAGTGGTGCGTAATACGCCCATATATGTTCGTCCAAATGTTGTTTTTTCTGCCCAAATGCCATATTGTTCTACAATTTTCCGGTCCGGATCGGCTATCAGCGGGAATGGCAGGTTAAACTTCGTCTCAAATTTTTTGTGAGATTTTTCGGTATCAGGACTCACGCCGATAACTGAAAAACCTTTACTAAGTAACGATTGATAATTATCGCGAAAGTTGCATGCTTCATTAGTGCAGGTCGGGGTATTATCCTGCGGATAAAAGTACAGTATCACATTTTTGCCCTTGAAATCGGATAATGAAACGGTATTGCCATTTTGGTCTTTTGCTGTAAAATCGGGGGCTTTTTCACCCTCTTTTGGAATTGCCATATTATTTATAAAAATATGCGGAAAATTGCGAAATATTATCCTTATTGTCAGTAACGGTTAAGTCAAAAATATGTTTACCCGAAGCTAAATCCTTATCGAGTTTATAGCCTAAAACTTTGGTTTTGTAATCCCATTCCATCAGCACCCATTTGCCGTCGATCTTGCCTGAATAGGTTCTTATCCCCGACATGTTATCACCGATCTTAAAGGCGATGTGTTGCATTTTGGCCATGTTACTTCCGTTTTTGATGTTAAGCGGATGGATAACCGGAGGGACAGAGTCGATACGGATATAATAATCTCCAAAAGTGCGGGCGCTGGCTTTAAGGTAGCCGTTGTCGTAAGTGCCGCCTTCGCAAACGCCATTGGCATTCAAGATAACCGCTTTGCCTATTTTATCACCAATTTTATCATCGGGTTTGATCCAGATCTGGTAGGTATCATTGATCGGCGTAAAGTGATTATGTATATGATGAATGGCTGAATACATGCCTGGTTTGGCAGGTGAGGTGGAATAAGTGAAGTCCAGATCATCATACAAATTGCCAACCGGCACAACTACTTTAAGATTGTCAGTATTAAACTCATTCTGCTTGTCGTAATGAAACAAAGTTGTTCCGGCAGGAGCGGGGATAGGCGCACTTTTAAATGAGCTTGATTTTACTTTGATCTTCAATGTCGAAATATTTCCTGCGATGTCTTTTACCACATATTCCACATCATGCACAGCATCATCACTAAAATTAACAAGCCCCCGGCTAATTGATTGTGGATATAGCGTGATCTTGCTGCCCGGTAGTATAAAACATTTTTGGATGAAACGGTGCGAGCTTAGGAAAGTAGGATAATCGATATAAGCATTAATAGAATGCGTTTGATCAAAAGCAAAACGCTCAACAGCAAACGTGTAAACGGTTACGCCGTCAACTTTTAGTTCGATAGAATAAATGCCGTTATGGTTGAAAGAAGCGCTATTCATATCGGTGGCGGTAATACCAAACCCGGTTTCACCATTTACATTGATGACCTGTGGTTTGGCAAGACGATAATGCCCGGATGCTCCAGCAACTGCAAAAAATTGTCTTGATGTTTTTTCGCTGAATGGCGCGTCACCTAAGTGATATACACAAATAGTACCCAACGTTGGAGGGACGTGATCGGGTATTGTCAACCCAAACAATTGGGGATTGATGGTCTGCTCGGTTTGGGTATCTCTTATTTCAAAATGCAAATGTGGTCCTGCAGAAGCCCCTGCATTACCCGACCAGGCAATCACATCATCTTTACAAACCATAGCCTGTGTTGGCGGCAATTTAAAATCGACCTCGAAGCTTTGGGTCTCGTATTGCTGCTTGTGTATTATCTCTTCCAGTTTTGGATCAAAACGTTCTATATGGCCGTAGACTGTTGTGAAACCATTAGGATGAGTAACATAAATTGCATTGCCAAACCCGCCAAATTGAACCCTTAAACGGGATATATAACCATCATAAGCCACGTGAACCGGGTAACCCGTACGTCCGTTTGTCTTAAAATCTAGCCCTGAGTGGAAATGTTCCGGACGCAATTCACCAAATGAACCAGCTGTGCTTGGCGGCAGGTCTAACGGGTAGCGGAAAAAGTTTTTTGGATACTGCTGGGTTTGGATAGGTGCCTGTGCAAAACAATTTATGGCAAGGCCTAAACAAACGATATAAAAGACAATAAATTTTTTAAACATGCTTATTTAACGTAAAAATCAAGCATTTTCACATCTTCAATATAACCTTCCAGGCGATTGCCAATTTTTACCCTGCCTACACCTTCGGGAGTACCGGTAAATATCAGGTCGCCTTTTTTGAGTGTGATGTATCTTGATACAAAGGCTATTATACGTTCAAAAGAGAATAAAAGGTCTTTAGTATTACCTTGCTGGCGCAGTTCTCCGTTGATATCGAGCTTAAAATTTAAATCATACAGATCCTTGAAATTTGCTTTAGGTACAAAATTGCTGATTGGTGCCGAGCCATCAAATCCTTTAGCTAATTCCCAGGGCAGGCCTTTTTCTTTATGACGCTGCTGGATATCGCGGGCAGTAAAGTCGACCCCTAAGCCGATTTCCTCAAAATAATTACCCGCAAAATTTTCGCTGATGTGCTTACCTTCCTTGCTGATCTTTAACACAAGCTCTATCTCATGATGAACATCTTCTGAAAAATCCGGATGGTAAAAGGGTTTGTTATCTTTTAATATAGCTGTATCCGGTTTCATGAATATCACCGGGGTGGTGGGTACGGGATTGTTTAACTCCTTAGCATGCTCAGCATAGTTGCGGCCTATGGCAATTATTTTCATAGTAGTTGTAAAATGCCAAAGCTAATGATTTAGTTGTAATGGTTGTAGAGGTTAAAATGGTTGGAGATGTTGTAATGGTTGTAAGAATTATTTCTTGAAAGGAGTTATTCTAGCTAACTACTTCAACCTCTACAACCTTTATAACTTTTACAACACTGAGATACGTTTAATTACCGATTCTGTACCGGCAACTACACGGATAAAGTAAAAACCACGTGATAGTTTATTGCTGATGGGGTAGGTAAAGCTTTGTTCGCCGGAGCCGATCCTTTGAGAAACCAGGGTAATTACTTCGTTGCCTAAAACATCCATTACTTTAACAGTAACCAGGGCATTGCGTGATAATACGTATTTGACATTGATCTGATCGGTAACCGGGTTTGGATAAACCTGCACATCGGTAAGCAGTTTATCATCGGTACGCATCACATTTATCTTAGCTGCCGAAGTAACGGCCGGCTTTAATGGCGGCAGGGCTAAATGCAAACCTGTTTTTGAGGAAGATTTGGTACTGCCGGTTTTTGACTTGCCAAAATGCAAAGTAGTATCTGATCTGTTAGCTTGAAAAGCAAAGGCAATATTTATGGTTAATGCAAGCGCAAGTATTATTAACCACGAAAAAATATTAGTATAGTTTTGCCTCATGCTCAAATCTCTTTTACAAAAATAGAAATAATGTAGCTAGGATTTAATACCAAATACCTTTTAAAGAATATTTTAACAAAATTTAACAAAATGAGTTTTATTATTGAATATTTGCGGAAATTTATAATGTAGAGTTCACACTAAGAGTTATAAATTTAAATAGCAATTAAGTTAATGACTTTTATCGCTAAAAATGCATAAAGACCTCCAAAAGCTATCTGTCGCCGGGCTTCTCATAAGTCTTGGTATAATTTACGGTGATATAGGCACTTCTCCGCTTTACGTGTTCAAGGAAATTGTAGGAACCCAGCCGGTTTCGCAAACTTTAATACTGGGCGGCATATCCTGTATTTTCTGGACGCTTACACTCCAGACAACCATCAAATACGTTGTGATCACCTTACAAGCGGATAACAAGGGTGAGGGGGGTATTTTCTCACTGTTCTCCCTCGTTCGGCGAAAAGCTAAATGGCTGATCATACCTGCAGTAATAGGCGGTTGTGCACTGCTAGCCGATGGTATTATAACCCCACCAATTACTATATCTGCTGCTATTGAGGGGCTCACTATTGAATTTCCACACCTGCATACCGTTACCATTGTTATTATCATCATAGCGGCATTATTTGTTATACAGCAATTCGGTACATCACTGGTGGGCAAGGCCTTCGGGCCGGTTATGTTCATCTGGTTTACAATGATGGGGGTATTGGGTATATCGTATATCGCGCAGATGCCTTCAATCATCAAAGCGTTAAACCCTTACTACGCTCTGCTATTGCTGACCAGCAGTAACTATAATGCATTCCTGATATTAGGCGCTGTGTTCCTGTGTACAACGGGTGCCGAAGCGCTTTACTCGGATTTGGGGCACTGTGGAAGAAAGAACATACGCATCAGCTGGATATATGTGAAAAGTTGCCTGGTTCTTAATTATTTGGGACAGGGTGTATGGCTGCTGAACAACGAGGGAAAAGTGCTTAATCTAAGTGTACATAACCCTTTTTACGAGATCATGCCCCAGCGATTTTTGATTTATGGGATCGCTATAGCAACTGTTGCTGCAATCATCGCCAGCCAGGCATTGATATCGGGCTCATTTACGCTTATTGCTGAGGCTGTACGACTTAACTTATGGCCAAAAGTAAAGATCAATTACCCAAGTGAGCAGAAGGGCCAGCTATATGTGCCAAGCGTTAACTGGCTGCTGTGTGGCGGTTGTATTGGGGTGGTATTATTGTTCCGGCACTCTGATAAAATGGGTGCGGCCTACGGTTTAAGTATTACCGTTGCCATGTTGATGACGACGATATTGGTATCCAAATTTTTGGCTAAACGGAAATTCCCGCCTTATATCATCGGGATATTTTTAGCGGTTTACCTGGTTATTGAAGTGACCTTCTTATCCGGCAACCTGGTTAAATTTGTACATGGCGGTTGGTTTACTTTGTCTGTAGGCGCCGTGCTATTTGCCATTATGTGGACCTGGCACATAGCGCGAAAGATCAGGAATCGCTACGTTAAGTTTATTAATATCGAGGATTATTTCACCATATTAAAAGAACTGAGCGAAGACGAGACAGTGCCTAAATATGCATCGCAATTGGTATATCTTACCAGTGCCAACTTTGATTCAGAAGTTGAGTCGAAGATCATCTATTCAATACTCCAAAAGCAGCCGAAACGTGCTGACGTTTACTGGTTGGTACACGTGGATGTGGTAGACGAGCCTTACAGAAGAGAATATGAAGTAACCTTCCTGGTGCCGAATAAAGTTATCCGTGTTGATTTTAAACTGGGGTTCCGTGTTGAACAACAAATTAACCTCTTATTCAGAAAGGTAGTGGAAGACCTGGTGAAAAAAGGCGAGGTGAATATTACCAGTACATATAAATCATTAAATAAACACAAAATAGTAGGCGATTTTCGTTTTGTGGTGATTGAAAAGGTATTATCCCGTTCGCATAAACTGTCATTCTACGAGCGTGTCGTTATGCTCATCTATAATTACCTTAAAGAGGCCAGCTTGTCTGAAGAGCGTGGCTTTGGCCTTGATCTGAGCTTCGTTACAGTAGAGAAGGTGCCATTGATGCTTACCGATCCGGAGGTGGTTGATATTCAGCGGATAGGGGGGTGATGGGTTGTATTAGTTTAATTTGTAATAACTCTATCGTTAATACCACTATTTTTATCTGAAAAGCCTTTAACCACTTCAACCAATATAACCATTTCAACCAATACAACTTTTACTTATACCTAATCTTATAAATCAATATAATACTGGCAAATATAAAAGTTACGACATTGGCTGCTGCTACCGGCAAACTGTGGCTTAATATGCCATACATCATCCAAAAAAATGTGCCTGCAGTGAAAAGCATATACATATATAAGGAAATGCCCGAAGTGTCCTTGGTTTGAATAGTTTTGATGGCTTGCGGCAAAAACGAAACGGTGGTGCCAAAGGCAGCCAGGTAGCCGATGATATCGATGTAGCTCAGATTCTTCATAGAAATAAGATGTTAAGCGATAAACTATAATCCCGAATTAACCGCTTTTGCAGTTGATGGCAATCTTTATTCTAAACCTTTTAGCGTTTTAACATTTTCTTTACCCAGCGTACTATGTTTGTAACTATAGGTAAAGTAAATAACCAACCCAATAATGAGCCATGCCAGGAAGCGTATCCAATTTGTATAGCCGAGTTCAGTCATCAGGTAAAAACAGCTTAGCAGTCCTAAAACAGGTATAAGCGACAGGTTTTTAATGAATGCCATTACAGTTAATACTGCTGAAAGAATAATGAAAATAAAGAATGGGAAATTCTCGTGTGCATTTTTACTGGTGAACAATCCCAGGATATTATTCCAAAAAAAGTAAACTCCCAGTATGAAGATGACAGGCGCTATCCATTTTGCATTGACATAAGGTAAACGGAAACGACCCGCTTGCGCTGCCTCGCGCGGTAATAGCAATACCCCTCCGCAAACCAATACGAAAGCAAAGAGAGTTCCTATGCTGGTCAGGTCGGTAACGATGGTCAGGTTAACAAACAAAGCAGGCACAGCCACTACAAACCCGGTTACGATAGTGGCGAATGAAGGTGTGTGGTATTTGGGATGTATCTTCGAGAATACTTTAGGCAACAAGCCGTCACGGCTCATGCTCATCCAGATGCGGGGTTGTCCTAACTGGAATATCAGCAATACACTTGCGGTAGCAATTACTGCACTGAAAGATATGATACCACTTATTTTAGTGAGACCAACCTGGTTAAACACGTATGCCAACGGATCACCCACCGCAAGGTTTTTATAACTTACCATGCCGGTAAGCACCAGGGCGATAAGAATATAAAGCACGGTACAGATAATAAGCGAATAGATCATTCCACGCGGTAAATCGCGCTGTGGTTTCTGGCATTCTTCTGCGGTGGTTGATATGGCGTCAAACCCGATATAGGCAAAAAACACGCCGGAGACCCCTTTCATTACTCCACCGAATCCATTGGGCATAAATGGGTGCCAGTTTGCCGGGGTAACGTAAAAAAAGCCAATGGCAATAACAGCAATCACAATAATGATTTTTAATACGACCATTGCATTGGTGGCCTTTTTAGTTTCCCGTATGCCAACATATACCAAATAGGTAATAATTACAACAATCAACAAAGCGGGGATATTGGCAATTAGCTTAACACCACCGAATCCGGGAGCGGTATCCCATGCCAGCGCGCCTTCCTTTAGCGTATCGGTAATGGCAGAAAGATTATGGCTTGCAGTAAATGCCAGTACATCTTTGTGAGCATTAAATGCAGTGAAATAGTCGACGGTAAGAAATGCCGGGATATGGATGTGAAAACCTTCCATCAGGTTGACAAAATAGGTGCTCCACGATATCGCTACGGCAATATTACCAATCGCATATTCCATTAAAAGATCCCAGCCTATGATCCATGCGATTAATTCTCCAAAAGAAGCGTAAGCATAAGTATATGCACTGCCGGCAACAGGTATACGCGATGCAAATTCTGCATAACACAGGGCAGAGAACCCGCAGGTAATGGCTGTAATTACAAATAAAATAGTTACACCCGGGCCGCCATTGAATGACGCCAGGCCGATAGTAGAAAATATACCTGCACCTACTACGGCGGCTATACCCATCAGGGTAAGGTCTTTTACATTGAGCTCTTTTTTTAGATGGGATCCTGTATGCTCTGAGTCTCCAAAGCCACTTGCAACATCAGCTAATATCCTGTTTATTGATTTTTTGCGGAATACACCTTTCGACATGCAGTTAATTATTAGACTAAGCCCAAACATAACTATTTTTTTGCATTGAATTACATAGCAGATTTTCTATTAAATTGCGCCCATGAAAACGAGTATGAATGAGGTGTTGAGGCGCATAAAAACGTTTTTGATCCCTTATTTAGTAATCTTATGCATTTGCCTGGTGATCAAATTGGTTTATACCAAGTCGGAAATCTATTTCGCAGTAAATGCACATTATAATCAGTTTGCAGATTGGATCGCACCATACGTAACCGATGTTGGAAATGGCTGGACGGCTGTGGCTATTGCAGCACTATTAACACTCTTTAATTATAGAAAAGCCTTAATTGTGGCATCGTCTTATGCCGTCACATCGTTATCAGCGCAAATAATCAAATATATTTTTGATGCACCACGACCATTGCTTTATTTCAAAGATCAGGTGGATCGGATTCATTTGGTAAAAGGGGTGGAGATGCTGCACGTACACAGTTTTCCGTCGGGGCATACGGTATCCATATTTACACTGGGTGTGATTTTTACCTACTGGAGCAAGAACAAGGCCTGGGGGCCTGTGTTCTTACTCATTGCTGTTATGGTAGGCTATTCGCGTATGTATCTGAGCCAGCATTTTTTTGAGGACGTTACTGCCGGGTCAGCTATCGGCACAATCCTGACGGTTATCTGGCTATATTGGCTCGATAACAAAAACTTTATTAAACGGCCCAAATGGCAAAAAGGGCTCTTAGGTTAAGCAAACTGACCGCTATCTCTTTTTCGAAATACAAGCCATGCTAATAGTCCGATGATCAATACACCACCTGCAACCTCGATCACGATATATTTATTGCCAGATGCTTGCGGACGGGTATCTACATATTGATCGGTCCGCTGCAGTTCAGGCGAAAGTTTAATGGATGCAAAATAGGCTTTTGATTCACCCTTTATCAAATCTTTCCGTGATTCGCCGTACCCGTATTCGAAAGTATAGGTGGCATCCTGGGTATATAACAAGATGAAGTTACGGTACTGAGATTCACCATTAGGGTCGCTCACCAGCAGTGTAAACGCTTTGGCTTTTAATGTACCGATAGTAGTATCGCGAACATTTTGTGCGCTGCCGTTACCACTCTGGGTCTGAATACCCTGGATGTATTTTTTTAGAACTGCGTTAAGATCATTTTCTTTTTGTAGCGGTTGATTGCCCTTTGCATTCGCCTGGCGAATGGCGATCATATAACCAAGGTCGGAATTAGCAGAGTAAATCTGCTGACCCAATGTATCTTTTTGAGTATAAGATGATGGTAATGAAACGTTTACCAGGCTATCAAGCTTGACTGATTTTAACGATTGGCCGAATACTGCATTCACCGAAAACAGTATAGCAAATATTATAATTAGCTTCTTCATATTACTTATATAAACTGTCCAAAGCGGTAAATAGTTTAATATAATTGCAATAAGTAATTTAGTTGTCTTATTAAATTGTTGATAATAAGTATTTTATGTGCGATTATAAGTGCCTGTTTTTACACTTGGCCGACAAAGGATTAAATGTGATAAATTAACCGGGAGATATCGATCTCTGTCCTTTTAAGAAAAAAATGTAATGATGAGTTATAACATTGTTCAAAGAAAACTCGTATAATTGGCAAGAAATAATAATAACTTAAATCTTGTTACAAAAATGAAAACAATTAAAACGCTGGCTGTATTAGCCATTTCTCTCTCAGTAATTACATTAAATTCTTGCAAAAAGAAGGACGAAAAACCTGCTGTGTCAATTACAGCGACTGTTGACGGCACTGCTACCAGTTTCAACGTTAATGCGGCAGCACTGCAAGGCACCGTACAGGGTATTACCTTTACAAATATACAGGGCAGCACGTCTGGCGGCGCGATGTTATCCATGACCCTGTCTGGAGCGCCAACTGCCGGTAAGACCTACAGCGATGCAGCTGCTAGTGAAAATGACATGCCATTGTTTGTATATGCACCATCAGCAACCTCTCAGGATGACTATTTAAATGATGACGATGATACAGCGAATTTGCCAAGTGTAACCATTACCTCTGTAACCTCAACTACTATTGACGGTACTTTTAAAGGTCTGGTACAAAACAGCACAGGTACTAAATCTATTGCTAACGGTAAATTTCACGTAAATATCCAAACTCATCAATAATACTTGGAATGCGATTAATAAAAAATCCGGTTGTAGAGAATATAGCCGGATTTTTTTATTGTTTTTTTCCATATGTAAATAAATACAAATTATAAACCTTATAAATTTTTGATGATGAAGAAAATTAAAAATCTTGCTTTATTATCCCTGGCATTTGTTGCTATCTCGTTAAGTTCTTGTAAAAAGAACAACGCGACTCCTGATAAAAAGGCTCCTGATACTACATCGACATTTGTTGCGACTGTAGATGGCGTTGTTACTGAATTCAACGTTAATCTGAAAGGGTGGGAATCCAGTACTACGCCTAATCATTGGCTTACAGTTATTCAAGGTAAAACATCAGATGGGACGACGCTAGCTATTTCCATTTTGGAAACAGCAACTGCCGGTAAAACTTACAGTGACGCTGATTCCAACGATTCGAACAGGCCAATTATTATATACCAAAAACCGACAAGCACTGTTCAATATTATAATGACCACTATGCTTCAAATGTGCCTAGTGTAACCATTACATCTGTAACTTCAACCACCTTAGACGGTACTGTTAAAGGCCGATTAATAAAAGACCCTGCAACAGACAAAGCAGATACTGTATTAATAACTGACGGCAAGTTTCATATCTCCAACTTCGTACAGAAGCCTTAAGAATGTGTTAAAAAAAAAGATCCGGCTGTATAAAATGTAGCAGGATCTTTTTTATCCCTTTTAATTCGCTGTTAAGATCAAAGTTTATCCATTTCACTCTTCACAAATTCAGCCAGCTCCTTTACATAATCAGCGCTGAAATCAAATTTGATGCCCGCTGTTTCGTAAATTTCTTTGATGGTTTTAGTGTAACCCAATTTCAGCGCTTCCAAATATTGGGCTAAGCCTTTCTCCGGATTTTCCTTGTAGTTTTTCCAAACGGCTATCGCACCTAATTGTGCCATGCCATATTCAATATAATAAAACGGCACCTCGAAAATGTGCAATTGCTTTTGCCACAGGTTAGCTTCGGCTTCTTTATGTGTGTCCCAATCAGCAAAGCTGGCACCGAAACTTTCAAATATCTGTAACCAGGCTTCGGTACGTTGTTCGTCGGTATGGTCCGGATTAGTATATATCCAATGCTGAAATTGATCAACTACAGCCACCCACGGTAAGGTTTTCAATACATCGAATAACTGATCGCGTTTAGCGCGCTTCAGGTCTTCTTCGTTATCGAAATATACATCCCAGTTATCCATCGAGATCAACTCCATTGACATAGAAGCCAGCTCAGCTACTTCCGAAGGGCAGTGCTTAAAATCATTCAGTTCCAGGTCGGCAGTAAGGAAAGTATGCACTGCATGCCCGCCTTCGTGAACCATAGTAGTCAGATCGCGGAAGGTATTGGCCGAATTCATGAAGATGAACGGCGCACCTGTTTCGGCTAACGGGTAGTTGTAGCCACCCGGGGCTTTGCCTTTTCGGCTTTCTACATCGAACAGCTGGTTATCTTTCATAATCTCCAACCGCTCGCCCAGGTAACGACTAATATTACTGAAACATTGAATAGATTTCTCGATCAACTCGCTGCCATTTTGAAAAGGTTTTAAAGCTGCCTTGCCTGAAATGTCTACATCCAGGTCCCACGGCTCCAGTTTTTCTAAACCTAAAGCTGCTTTGCGTTTTTCGGCTTGTTGTTCCAATATCGGCACAACCTCTTTCTGTATCGCTTCGTGAAAAGCATAGCAATCCTGCGGCGTATAATCAAAACGGCCCAATGCCTGGAACATATAGTCACGGAAGTTCTCAAAACCAGCATTTAAAGCGACTTTATGTCTTAATGCGCGAAGTGTATCGAATAACTCGTTCAGTTGCTCTTTATTTTGTAAACGGCGGGCAGTGATCTTCTCCCATGCTTCCTGCCGTTTGCTGCGATCGGTATCTTTTAAACGAACGGCTGCTTGTTCTAAGGTAAATTCCTTGTCATCAATGTGAACTGACATAGAGCCTGTGATCGATTGATATTTCTGCTGCTCTACCTGTATTTCAGTCAGAATAGGAATATTTTCTTCCCTGAACAGATCCAAAGCCTTCTTAACACCACGCAGATAGATGAAATATTTCTCGCCGTCCAACTGATCAGCATACTCACTGCCAACTAATTTTTTGTTTAATTCATTATTATATGGAGCAATTTTAGGCTCGATCTCAGTAGCGAAATACTGGAATTTTTGCAGCAGGTCTTCGCTCGTGGTATCGCAGGTCATGCGGATATACCGCCAGGCAAAATCTTCTTCCAAAGCAGCTTCCAGCTCGCTGCGGTCGTGCAGCCAGTGTTCCAGTTCTTCAACTGAATTGATCGGGCGTTCTGTTAACCCCTTGAAAAGAGGTTCAAGATTTTCCCAATTGATCTCCAGATTTTGCGGTATGTATGTTCTGGTTTTTTTGTGTATCATGATGTTTATAATATGCAGATGTGCAAATGTGCAGATGTGCGAATGATAAATCAAATGTATTTTATAATAATGACAAGACTATTAAATGTGTTCTTCGCTAATAACTTCAAATCTTTGCGCTAAAGCGAAGCCATTATAATTTATATCGTCTGTAACCTCATCCATATAGTTAAACGGAGGAATGAAGTTTTCCATTTCTTCGTCTGAGTTGAATTCAACTTCAGCAAGCCATAACTCATCCTTTGCTTTTAAATATTTATCAATGCCTACTACAAAATCGCCATAATTCCTGATATACCTTGTTTTTGTAACCGAAACTGAATCGAAAATGTTTAATAATTTAAATTCAGATTCCTGCAGATCAATGGTTGTTATTGGAGACTGTCCATTACTGCTATGCGCCTTCTGCGTAAGTTTATAAATAGTTGAATCGTTATCACTCACCATTCTGAAACGTATTTGCGTATTCTTAATATAATGATCCGTTATAACCTTGTAAGGGAGACCTTCTACCAGGCTGAAACCATCTGACAGCAAAAACTTTCTTTCCCGTTCAATATGGGCGTATTTCACAAGTTACCTTTATAAATTGTTTTTGACATACATTGCAGACCAGTGCTGTAATCCGTCGGTTTAAAATTAAAAGCTTTTTCAAACTTATCCGAATTGAAATCATAATCGTGATCGTATTGATAATACATCTCAACGGTACCCATTACAACCCTTACGAATAGACCGTATAACCATAACATGGTCTTGTTCACAGCCATGAATTTTGGATTGACGCCATAAATACTTGCGGCCAACTCAATAAATTGTTTGCCGGTCATCGTTGCCGCTGTAGGCATGTGCCATATTTGGTTGTCGCTACTCGGGTTTTGCCCCAACAGGAACATGCCTTTGCCCATGTCCGGAATATAGCTGAAGTTGTGTAGTTTATTTGGGTTACCTATCCATTGCGCACTTTGCTTTTTTGCATACTTATCCAGTACCATAATGTCAAAGAAGCTATTCATATTCTCTGTTCCGTAAAAGTCGGCACCGCGGGCAATGGAAGCAGTGATGTTTCCTGCTTTTGCCTCGTCCATAAACTGAGTGGCTATTTTAGCACGTATCTCACCTTTTACACTGCACGGGTTATAAGGCGTGGTTTCCAGCATCGGACCGTTGACCAGTCCGTAAGAATACACATTATCGAAGAAGATCAACCGTGCGCCGGTTTCTTTACCCAGGTTGATAAAGTTTTGCATGATGACAGGCCATTGTTGCTGCCAAACTGTTTTATCGTATACCAATCCGGCTGTCAGATATATTACACTCGACCCTTTTGATGCATCCAGTAGTTCGTTATAGTTTAACAGGTCTGCTTTTTGCCAGGTAGTATTTGCGGTTGATGGCTGGATAGGTTTGCGGCTAACCAGGCGTATCGTTTCGTTGTTATTTGCTAATTCGCGGGTAAGTGCATTTGCAACTGCCCCGCCGGCTCCTAATATAGTATGCATAGTATTTTTCGTTTTGATTTATACAAAAGTACCTGAGTTGTGGGAGCTAAAACGTTAACAAAAGATAAGAATTTGGTGGATGTGCAAATGTGCGAATGGGTAGATGTGCAGATAAAAGAAATCATGAAAATCCTTTAATCTGTTTAATCATGGTTCAGACAATCATCTTGCCGTTTCCAATATCCTCTTCCTGATCCTCGATAATGATACCGGAGTTATGCCAAGATAATTGGCAACATAATGCTGAGGCATGCGTTGTAATATTTCACGTCCGGTGTTTAAGAGTTCCAAATAGCGTTCTTCTGGTGTTTGGGTGATAAAAGCGGTTACCCGGTCTTCATAGCAGCACAGGTATTGCTCGGCGATGAGGCGGCCGAAGCGCTCCATTTTATAAGCCAGCATCGGGTCGTTCAGCATTTCATCCATGTCTTTTTTGGTGAAAGTGATGAGCAGCGAGTCCTCCAATGCTTGTATATTAACATGCCCCGGTAAACCTGTGAGATAGCTTTTATAAGAACTTAAAAATTCATTTTCGAAGCTGAAATAGCCGGTAATATCTTCACCATCTTTAATGTGAAAATACCGCACCGAGCCTTTTACAATGAACCCAACTTTATTGCAGACTTTATCCGATTCAGCAAAATACTGTTTCTTCTTTAGTTTAGCAAAGCTTAGGTGCTGACTGAACAGTATCCATTCAGCTTCATTAAAATCGACGTATTTTTTCAGGTGTTCCCGAAAGATTTGTAATGCGGAAGATGTATCCATAAAGTAAAGGTAGCGATCAGAGGTTAAACATCAGAATAAACGCTAAGCCTTAAATTCTAAATCCAAAATCGAACTTCCGACTTCCGAAATCAATCTACCTTATCCACAGCCTGTCGATCAAAAAGAATACCGCAAACACCACGCTGGCTATCCCATTAGTAGTCATAAAAGCAAAGTTTACCCGACTCAGATCATTTGGTTTAACCAGGCGGTGCTGATAGATCAGCATAGAGCAGAAGAATACAATACCGACATAATATGGCCAGCTGAAACCACTATGGTAAATAAACACAGGTGTGATAATAAATGACGCCGACAACACATGCAGGAAAGTCGACAACCTCAGCGCATTTACTTTGCCCATCCATGCCGGAATGGAATGCAAACTCTCATTACGATCAAAGTCTTCATCCTGCAAAGCATAAATGATATCGAAGCCGCTTACCCAGCACAATACTGATAGCGAAAAGAAGATAGGCAATAAAGCAAATTGTCCTGTCACTACTAAATAGGCACCGATAGGGGCAAGGGACAGACCTAAACCTAATACCAAATGACAAAGCGCAGTAAAACGTTTAGTAGCGCTGTATCCTAAAACAACCAACAGTGCTACCGGCGAAAGGTAGAAGCAAAGACGATTGATAAACCAGGTTGCGGTAATAAATAATGCACAGTTGATCAACGTAAAAGTAAGCGCGGCGGTGGGCGTAATGCGTCCAGCAGGTATGTCACGTTTCAGTGTTCTTGGATTTTTAGCGTCGATGTTTCTGTCGAGGTAGCGATTGAAAGCCATGGCCGAGTTGCGGGCGAACACCATGCATAATACCATTAATAGTAGTTTCAGCCATTCGAAATGTGCTGAAGTGGTGGTAACCGCCAGGAAAAAGCCGATAAATGCAAATGGCATCGCAAATATGGTATGCGCAAAAGTGACTAAGGATAAATACTTTTTCATTTTATTTATAAAACTCAGGATCAAATGCCGGCGCTTCAAAATTATTATTTACTTCGCCTATAAATCCAAGCACTTCATCTCTTCCGCCCTGTGTTTCCGCAGAGGTGATGAAGATGGCAGGAACGTCGTCAAATGTAGCTAATAATGCCTTTTTAAACTTAGCAATATTCTGATCGGTTTTGATACTCGATTGCTTGTCTGCCTTGGTGAATACAAGTACAAATGACAATCCTTTTTCGCCAAGCCAGTTACAAAATTCAAGGTCGATCTTCTGCGGCTCAAGGCGACTGTCGATCAACACCATTACACATTGCAGGCTTTCTCTTTTATCAAGATAAGTTCGGATAAACTTGTTCCAGTCTTCCTTTTTGCTTTTGGAAATGCGCGCGTAACCATATCCCGGCAAATCGACAATATACCAATCATCGTTTATCAAAAAATGATTGATCAATTGTGTTTTACCCGGGGTTTGGGAGGTTTTTGCCAATCCCTTTTTGCTGGTCAGCATATTGATCAATGAAGATTTACCCACATTTGACCGCCCGATAAAAGCATATTCCGGCTTAACCGGCGGCGGTAATTTGGATACCTGTGTGTTGCTGCAAATGAATTCGGCAGATTTTACAATCATGGTGCAAAGGTAGTGAATTAGAGATTAGTTGATCAGTGATCAGTTAACCGGTTATCAATGACTGGTTAATCAACATTTTTTTGTCTGATAACTGATTAACCGATAACTGGTCACTAAAATACATGTTTAAACATTTATTTTAATATATTATGACATTCTTTCCGTTGTTTATCAGCAACTTTGTATAACATTCAATATAAGAAAATGGAAAAATATACTGTGCCTGCAAATACGCGAATCGGTCATGTACATTTAAAAGTAAGTGATTTGCAACGTGCTATTGATTTTTATTGCGGCTTGCTTGGGTTTGAATTGATAACCACATATGGCAATCAGGCTGCCTTTATTTCAGCAGGAGGGTATCATCATCATATTGGTCTTAACACCTGGTACAGCAAAGGGCAACCCCCTGCACCGGCAAGTGTGCCAGGGTTGTTCCATACAGCTATATTATATCCCGAAAGGAAGGATCTTGCTGTTATCGTTCAACATCTCATCGATGCCAAATATCCGATCAGCGGTGCATCCGATCATGGCGTATCAGAAGCGATTTATCTGGATGACCTGGATGGTAATGGTGTAGAATTATATTGGGACAGGCCACGTGAAGAATGGCCAAGGGATGAGAATGGTGATATTGCCATGTTTACTCACACGTTGGATATGCACGGCTTGTTAGCATTGGCGAAGTAAGATTGTCTGAATTTAATAGATAATTAGTTTAGTTAATTACTTTTCTCTGCTGCATCTTCTAAAGCCAATTTTGCAGCGCACCTTAGTAATGTATATCGTATATAGGCGTCTCCTTTTTTGTTTATAACATCTTCTACTCCTTTTAATGTTTTTCTTGGTCCTAAATGGCTTGCTAAAAGATTGTTATATTGATTTATTACCTGTGCAGAACTTAAGGTTCCATCTTTTGCTAATTTTACATTGATTTTAACTTCATTAACACCCTCGAAAGCTTTCTTGTACTCATAGCTCTTATGAGCTCTTTCTAAATATTCTTTCTTCAATTCATCTTCATTTTTCGAAAGCTTTTGGGCGTATGAAGTGATCGAAAGAATGCCAAATAAAATAATAAGTAAGTATTTTTTCATGTGTAATAAGGTTTTTCCAAAGCTACAATTTTGAAATCAAATATTGCTACAATATACCTCTGAGCCTAAGTCTGAAACATTACAACCTTTCAACTTTCCAACCTTACAACTTTCCAACAATTCAAACTATCTTTGCCCGCAATGAGCAAAACTGTAATCCCTTATACCGAAGAGCAGGGCACCAAAAAGGAACAGGTGGCCGATATGTTCAACAATATCTCCAAAACTTACGATTTTCTGAATCATTTTATGTCGCTGGGTATCGATATTATCTGGCGCAAAAAGGCGATCAACGAATTGAAGAAAGATCAGCCTAAGCTGATATTGGACGTTGCTACAGGTACTGGCGATTTTGCTTTCGAGGCGCTGAAAATATTGAAACCTGAGAAAATTATTGGTGTAGATATTTCCCGCGGCATGCTGGATGTAGCCGAAGAGAAAATAGCTAAACGCAACTTAAGCAGCCAGTTTGAAGTAAAACTAGGTGATTCGGAAAAGCTGCCTTTTTCTGATAACGGTTTTGATGCGGTTACTGTGGCTTACGGTGTACGTAACTTTGAGAATCTGGAGAAAGGTTTGGCAGATATTTTTCGTGTGCTGAAGCCGGGCGGTAAAGCGGTGGTGCTGGAGTTTTCAAAGCCAAAGGCATTCCCCATAAAACAGTTGTATAATTTTTATTTCAACTATATTACGCCTGGTATCGGCAAGCTCTTTTCGAAAGATTCAAGGGCTTATTCCTACCTGCCTGAGTCGGTAGCTGCATTCCCTGACGGGAAGAGTTTTACCGGACTGATGGATAAGGTGGGTTTTAAATATACCAAATGCAGGCCGTTAGCGTTTGGTATCTGTTCGATATACACGGGCGTTAAGTAACTCACCCCGACATCGCTACGCTGGTCGACCCTCTCTATGGCAAGCCATAAAGAGGGTGAGGAACTAAAAATAAGAAATCCCCTCTTTGCTGCTTGCGGGAGAGAGGGTGGTCGAGCGAAGCAAAGACCGGGTGAGTAAAATAGGCGATTTGCCTAATAGAATTGCGTATGAATAAAACCAGGTACCTAACTATTATTCTCATTCTTTTCTGCGGGCAAACGCTCTTTGCCCAGCGCGCGCCTGCGTGGGGTGGCAACGCCGATCAGGAAGATTATAGTTTCGGGTTCACCTTTCAATATATCAGCAGTTATTTCAAGATCGATAAAAAACCTAACTGGCGCGATCCATATTTTGACCAGGATCTGAATAAATACACTACCCAGCCATTGACGGCACTTGGCTCAACTTCTTCACCCGGTTTTGCTGTGAGTTTTTTATTCCGTTACCGCATCGACGAGCACCTTGAGGCGCGCACTACGCCGGGGTTGGTTTTTGCTGACAGGTCGGCTTATTATAATTATGCCGATGCATCGCAGGATGTGATCAAACCTGTGCAGGCTACCATGGTGGAGTTCCCGGTGTCGATCAAACTAAAATCAGACAGGGTGGATAATTATAGGGCTTATATCATGGCCGGGGTAAAGTACTCCGAAGGTATCGGTGTTAAACGGAATAAGCCTGATATTGACCCCGTAGATGCATTGCTGACCAATAAAACAGGCTTCGGATCATATGAAGTTGGTCTTGGACTGGATATTTATTTCGAGTATTTTAAGATGACACCGGAGATAAAATTATCCAACTCAATTGGCAATTTGCTCAACCGCGAAAATACCCCTTATGCTAACCCGATCGACAAACTTTCTCTCCACACTGTCACCTTTAGTTTGTGTTTTGAATAGTCTCATAATCAACATTTAGTATTATTAACAAAATAAAAAATCCGCCAAATTTCAGACGTTTGCGTCAGCCTGATTTTCCCACTTTTTAAAATATTTAGCTACTTTAGTCGACGATTTACTTACCTATGTCAAAAATCACACTAATAACCGGTGCCACCGCAGGGATCGGTGAGGCCTGTGCCCATGTTTTTGCCCGCGAACGATACGATGTAATTATTACCGGCCGTCGTGAGGACCGTCTTGAGAAGTTAGCCCAGCAGCTTAAAAAAGAATACAATGTGAAGGTGCTTACCCTGGAATTTGACGTGCGTAACCGTGAAGAAGTGATCAGCAAGCTGGAGGCATTGCCTGATGAATGGAAAAAGATAAACGTGCTGGTCAACAACGCAGGTTTAAGTCAGGGGCTTGATCCGATACAGGATGGCAGTTACGAGGACTGGGAGACCATGATCGACACCAACGTCAAAGGACTATTGTATGTAACCAAAGTGGTATCAAACTGGATGATCTCAAACGGTTTTGGACATATTGTTAACCTGGGATCAATAGCAGGAAAAGAAGTATATCCAAACGGAAACGTGTATTGCGCCAGCAAACATGCCGTTGATGCACTAAATAAAGGTATGCGGATAGACCTTTTGCCTTACGGAATAAAAGTAACAGCCGTGCATCCGGGAGCCGTGGAGACCGAGTTTTCCGAGGTCCGTTTTAAAGGCGATAAGACCCGTGCCAAAAAAGTGTATGACGGTTTTGAGCCGCTTGTAGCAAAAGATATTGCAGAGACCATCTGGTTTGTGGTATCCCGCCCGCCACATGTTAATATCAACGAATTAACTATAATGCCAACTGCCCAGGCTAATGCAATGAATATTTACAGAAAGTAGATGTGCAGATGTGTGGATATGCAGATGTGCAGATTGTAAAATGTATCATGCCAAATTTGGAATCTGCATATGCACAATTAGAAAATCATCTGCACATCCACTCATTTGCACATCTGCATATTCACAGGTTTGTAAAATATCTTAAAAAGACTTAACCTGTCTTAAAAGTCAAATGGCTTAAATAGTCTATTATTAGCTTAGCTGCATATATTTTAAATAAAAATACCAAAATCAATTTTGGTATTCAGACTAATTCTAATACTCAACTATTGTAAAATAAGTTTTTTATTTACTAATATTGGGGGAATTCAATGGTGGTTAGAGCGGTTAATCAATTTAACAATTCACTCAATCACTAACTCACTCATTCACTAATTATAAGAGAGATGTCACTTACAACTCAAATAGATCAGGAAATAAAGCAGGCCATGTTGGGCAAACAGGAAGCAAGGTTGCGCGGATTACGTGCTATCAAATCAGCATTGCTTTTGGCGCGTACCGAAAAAGGAGCTTCTGAAGAGGTATCGGAGGAAACGGAGATAAAAGTGTTGCAAAAGCTGATCAAACAACGTAAAGAATCAGCAGATATCTATAAGGCGCAGAACCGCGAAGACCTTTATAAAATAGAGGCCGAAGAAATGGAAGTGATCGAAGCGTTTTTGCCTAAGCAGATGGAACGCGGCGAAATAGAAACTTATTTAAAGGATCTGATCAACCGCGTAGGTGCCACGTCCGTAAAAGATATGGGCAAGGTGATGGGCGCAGCCAATAAGGAGCTGGCGGGAAAAGCGGACGGTAAAACTATATCAGAAGTTGTAAAACAATTATTAGGATAATTTAATCGCTGTAATTGTTGCAACTCAATTTCAATAAGCTATTTTTATAGCGGATAAAACTATTCAACCCCTGATGAATTTCGGGGCATTGCTTAAAACTAACTTGTATACCATATATGGATTTCGTGCTTAAAGAGGATTATGGCTTTAGTTACATCGATGAGGGCGAAGGAGAAATATTGCTTTTGCTGCATGGCCTGATGGGTGCGCTGAGTAACTGGGGAGCAGTAGTAGAAGAATTTAGCAAGGAATACCGTGTTATAATACCCATGTTGCCAATTTACGACCTGCCACTGCTTACCACAGGCGTAAAAACACTGGCTAAGCATGTGCACCGTTTTGTGTCGCAAATGGGGCTTACTGACGTTACTGTACTAGGCAATTCGCTTGGCGGTCACGTTGGGTTGATCTATTGCATCAATCATCCGCAGGCGGTGAAATCTTTAGTGCTTACCGGAAGTTCGGGTTTATATGAGAATGCCTTCGGGGGGTCATTCCCACGCCGTGAGAGTTATGACTTTGTAAAAGAGAAAGTAGAATACACTTTTTACGACCCAAAGGTAGCAACCAAAGACTTGGTTGACGACGTATTTAAAACAATAAACGACCGTAACCGTGTGATCCGGATTTTGGCGATGGCCAAATCGGCTATCCGTCATAATATGGCAAAGGATTTGCACAAAATACATATACCCGTAGCATTGATATGGGGTAGAAATGATAAAATAACACCTCCGGAAGTAGCAGTTGAGTTTAACCAATTATTGCCAATTTCGGAACTGCACTGGATAGACCATTGCGGGCACGCACCAATGATGGAGCACCCGGAAGAATTTAACCGGTTGCTGAAGTTGTTTTTAGAAAAATATAAAATAAAGGTTTAACTATATGCTTGCGATCGAGCTGATATCTGATAGTATTCCACCGGTGCACACCTCTGATCCTATTCAGAAGGTGATGGAGCGCATGCTGGAATTCCGCATCAGGCACCTCCCGATCGTAAATGAGCAACAGTTTTTAGGCCTTATCTCTGATTCTGACCTGATTGAGGAAGGTGATTACCAGGTGTCTATAGGAGCTCTGGCACTGTCGCTGGTTAATCCTTACGTGTTAGAGGATCAGCATATTTATGATGTGATCCGCGTGTTCTATGAACAACAGCTAAGCGTTGTGCCGGTACTGGACTCGAAAAAGAACTACCTCGGGCTGATCTCCATCAATACCCTTACTGAATATTTTGCCAAGCTGACTTCGGTTTCTGATCCTGGCGGTATTATCGTGCTCGAGATCAGCAATAAAAATAACTCATTGGCCCACATGGCACAGATCGTTGAGTCGGATAATGCACAAATACTGAGTTCTTATGTGCGTACTTTCCCCGATTCTACCCGCATGGAAGTGACGCTGAAAGTAAATAAGATGGATATTTCGGCAATTGTTGCCTCATTTATGCGCTACGAATACGAGGTAAAAGCCACCTTCAACCACATCGACGACAACGATAATTCAAAAGATCGCTACGATTCATTGATGAATTACCTTAATTTGTAAAATAATTTAAAGTCCATGGTCGATAGTCCATAGACGATGGTAAAAATCAATATTAAATCTATGGACTATGGGCAATCGACTATGGTCTCATAATAAACTATGAAAATAGCAATCTACGGCAGGCCATTTAACGATATTTCGGTACTACCTTACATTCAGCAGATATTTGATGTGCTCAATCAATATCATGTTGAGATCTACCTTCATAAGCAGCTTTCAGATTTCCTCGAGGGCAAAATAAAAGAAGTTAAATACGAAGTTCTGAAAGATGAAAAATTCTTGCGCAAGAACATTGATGTATTGATCACCCTGGGTGGTGATGGTACCCTGCTGGACATGGTGACCCTGATACATGATTCAGGTACACCAGTTATCGGTATCAATTTTGGTCGTTTAGGTTTCCTGGCGAGCGTTAATAAGAATGACATAGCTGCAGCTATATACGCTGTAGTGAATAGAGACTTTACCCTGGATAGCCGGGAGTTGCTTGAGATAGACTGCGAAGGAAAAGCGAACATATTCGGTTGCGATAATTTTGCATTGAATGATATCACGATTCATAAACGTGATGACTCAGCGATGATCACTACGCATGCATTCCTGAATGAAGAATTCCTGAACTCGTATTGGGGAGATGGTATCATTATATCTACCTCAACCGGTTCAACAGCGTATTCATTGAGCTGCGGTGGTCCGATACTTTTCCCGCAATCCAATAGCATAGTGGTTACACCTATTTCACCACATAACTTAAATGTAAGGCCCATCGTATTACCCGATACCAGTGTGCTTGCGTTTGATGTAGAGTGCCGCAGTGCCAATTATTTGGTGTCCTGCGACTCAAGAACCATCATCATTGATAAAACGATGAAATTCCACATCCGCAAGGCTGATTTTAAATTAAATCTGATCAGGCTAAGTAATGAAAGTTACTTATCCACGTTAAGGAACAAATTGTTGTGGGGATTGGATGCCCGCAACTATTAATTTTGATGGATGCCCAAATTTGTAAGCTTTTTACTCCTTTTATTTATATCCTTTAATCTTAGCGCCCAGCAAACCTGGGAGGTAGGGATTTTTGGCGGAGGCGCTGCTTATATGGGCGACCTGAATCCAAACAACCCGGTAAAGGTTAGCGGCGGATCGATAGGCGCTTTTGTACAACGCAACTTTGACGGTTATTTATCAGCCAAGCTCAACTATACTTTCGGACAGATCAGCGGGGCTGACAGCCAATCACCCAACGCCCAGCAGCGTTTGCGTAATCTTAGCTTCACCACACAATTAAATGAACTGAGCCTGATAGGGGAGTTCAACTTTATGAAATATATCCCGGAGGTAGGGCAAAACCGGTGGACGCCCTTTGTTTTTGTCGGTGTAGGTGTGGTAGGATATAACCCGCAGGCTGTGTATGGGGGAGAAAAATATGATCTGCGACCGTTGATGACAGAGGGCGAATCAAAACCCTATAAAAGTCTGGCACCAACGTTTCCGTATGGGGTAGGCTTTAAGTATAATATCTCCGGAAAACTGAACCTGATATTTGATGTAGGTTACCGTAACCCTTCCACAGACTACCTCGACGATGTTTCGGGTGATTACGCTAACCCCGCCAAATTGCCAAATAATACCTCAAGAGCCTTAGCCGACCGTTCTGGTGAAGTAAACGGTGGCGTTAATATAGGTGAACCCGGCACCCAGCGCGGCGATCTGCGCCCTAAGGATACTTATATGTTTTTCGGGGTAGGTATCTCCTTTACGTTTATATCTTCTAAGTGCTATTATTAGTAAGTTTCTTCTCTGTTTTCAGTTATTTATTCTTTTTATTTCTTATTTAACAAAATAATATTTTGTATATTTGATCATATCAAAACAAAATATCTTATTTTGTCAATTAACCGAATATTCACCTAAAAACTTAAAGTCATGGCTGAATTAACCACCTCCGGAAACGCAGGCAGAAAAGGAAGAAGCCGCATGCCTGCACCACGTATCGATCTTACTGCCATGGTTGATCTTGCTTTCCTGCTGATCACCTTTTTTATTATGGCTACAACGCTGGCCAAACCCAAAGCGATGGATCTGGCGATGCCAGTTACAGAAAATCACCCTGAGGGCGTACCCGAAACACGCACGATGAGCGTTTGCCTGGGCAAGGATAACAAAGTGATGTGGTATATGGGCATGCCCGAAAAACCGTTGACAACACCCAAAATAGTCGACTTTAGTAAAGCAGGATTGCGTACTGTCCTTGTCGCTAAGAGTAAAGAGGTAAAGCAAGCTTCTGGCAAGATGCTTATAGTTATTCTTAAGCCCGGCGAGCATTCTGTTTATTCCAACTTTGTAACAGCTTTGGATGAGCTCAATATCACAGGTATACAATCTTACGCTGTGGCAAATATTACCCCCAATGATATTGATATGCTTAAACAGCAAGGAGCTTTCTAACCTGACCTTATCATAAGCGCATTATCGCCGGCTTTCTTCCTGATTGTCCGGCGGTTTGCTTTTATAAAGACCGTTTCCGGTTCAGGAAGAGTAATTTTTCTGTCAATTTTTCTTTTTCAGCTCATACTAAAAAAGTACAAAGGAAGTTTTACCTTTGTACCCTGAAAAAAAAGGCATAAGTTGTTGAAAGCTTGCTGAAACACGGATTTAATGGGATATAAGGATCAGATTGATTTATTAAGATTACCTCAGCATATAGCTGTCATTATGGATGGCAATGGGCGTTGGGCTAAAGGGAAAGGCAAATTAAGGGTATTTGGCCACCGCAACGGCGTGCAGTCTGTTCGCGATGTGGTTGAAGGCGCTGCTGAACTGGGTATCAAATATATCACCTTATATACTTTCTCTTCCGAGAACTGGAACCGTCCAAAGCTTGAAGTTTCGGCTATCATGGAACTGATGATCGCCACTATTCATAAAGAGATCAGCAACTTTATGAAGAATGGCATCCGGTTAAATGCTATAGGCGATCTGAATATGTTACCGACAAAGGCTTACACAGAGCTTAACAGTGCCATTAAAAAGACGTCGGAAAACACAGGAATCACGCTGACCCTCGCATTGAGCTACAGCTCGCGACGGGAAATTGTACAAGCGGCAAAAAACATTGCAGATAAAGTGCAGAAAGGTGAGCTGAGCGTTGCCGACATTGACGAAGAAACATTTGAGAATAATTTATATACCAAAGGTATACCCGATCCTGAGCTGATGATCAGAACAAGCGGGGAGTACCGGATAAGTAACTATTTATTATGGCAAATAGCATATGCTGAACTGTATTTTACACCAAAACTATGGCCCGATTTCAGGCGTGAAGATCTGTATGAAGCCATTATTGATTTTCAAAAACGTGAACGCCGTTTTGGTATGATCAGCGAGCAGCTTAACTAAATTTTTACTTTTAACACTTTTTAACAACTGTATAAATTATTTTTAGCCCACTAAAATATTCGGATGAATAAACTTCTTTTTACTATTCTTTTTGCCATAATAAGCACTGTTACACTTGCCCAGGTTAACCAACAACGACCGTCTCTGCAAAAGTCAATACCAGCAGACAGTTTGAGTTACCTGAATCCAAGAGACTATATAATAGGGGGCATTTCAGTTAGCGGTACCAAATACCTGGATAAGGATGTGTTGGTGCAGATATCAAAATTAAGCAAGGGTGACAGAATCAACATACCGGGTGAGCAAAATGCTGCCGTGGTTAAAAGGATGTACGACCAGGGCCTTTTTGACGACGTACAGTTGTATATCACCAAAATCAATCTCGATACTGTTTATCTTGAGATAGCGGTTACCGAACGCCCGCGTTTATCGCGTTTGCATATTACCGGTATCAGAAAAGGCGAGATAGAGGACCTGCAAAAGAAACTAAGCGATAAGAACTCCAAGATCGTAAACGAAAACTTATTAAGCACTACGACTGCTATCATTAAAAAACACTTTAATGAGAAGGGTTTCTTAAATACCACAGTTGACATTAAGCAACGTAAAGACCCGGGAGATGCTAATAGCGTGATATTGGATGTTGCGGTTGATAAGAAGCAAAAAGTCAGGATCAACCAGGTAACATTTGAAGGGAATACCGCTTTCTCAACTAAAAAACTAAGAAAATATCTGAAGAAAACCCGCCAACGCAGGTGGTATAACCTATTTGGTTCGAGGAAGTTCTTGCAGGAAAAATACGATGAGGATAAGCAGACCCTGGTAGAAAAAATGCAGGATAAAGGCTACCGTGATGCTGAAATTGTGAAGGACTCTGTCTGGAAGCATGATGACAAAACGGTAAACGTTAAAATAAAGGTGTTCGAGGGCCACAAATATTATTTTGGTAATATCAAATGGTCAGGCAATGCGCGGTATCCGGATGAATTGCTGAATAAACTGCTCCGTATTAAAAAGGGCGATGTATTTAGCGAAGAAGAATTGGGTAAGCGTTTGCAGGGGCCTACACCTAACAATGATGACGTATCTACGCTTTACCTGGATGGTGGTTATCTTACCTATAATGCAGATCCCGTTCAGACAAAAATTTATAATGACACTGTCGACCTGGACATCAGGATATACGAAGGCCCTCAGTATACCATTAACCGTGTAGATGTTAAGGGTAACGATGTGACCAACGATAAGGTAGTTAGACGTGAGATCAGGGTGATACCAGGGCAGAAATTCAATAAAGACCTGTTGATCCGCAGTACACGTGAAATTGGTCAGCTAGGTAACTTCGATGAGCAAAAAACTGAACCAAAGCCGACAAATATTAATCCTGCTGACGGTACCGTGGATATTATCTTCAACGTGGTTGAAAAACCATCAGATCAGATAGAGCTTTCCGGTGGTTTCGGTGGTGGACAAATAGTGGGTACGCTGGGTTTAACGTTCAATAACTTCTCGCTAAAAAATATCTTCCACTTTAAAGACTATAAACCACTACCAAAAGGTGACGGTCAGAAGTTGAGCCTCCGTGGGCAGTCGAGCGGTCGTACTTATCAAAACTATTCGTTCACCTTCTCTGAACCTTGGCTTGGTGGTAAAAAGCCAATATACTTTGCATTATCCGCCTATACGCAGTTAAGTTCAACCGGGCAGTACTATGCAAAAGACAATCCGAACTACAACAACCTGCGCATTAACGGTGTCGGTGTAACATTGGGTAAAAAGTTGAACTGGCCGGATAACTATTTCCAGATTAATTACTCGTTAAACTTTGACCACTATAACCTGGACAACTATCCCGGCTATATATTCCAGAACGGAACATCGTTTAATATTAAGCTGACCCAGGAAATTACCCGTAATTCGTTAGACGCACCGATATTCCCTACCCAGGGTTCGAATATTAAATTTACTATTCAGGGTACGCCTCCATATTCGATGTTTAATGGGGTGAACTATAAAATAGCTACTCCTGAACAGATATACCATTTTGTGGAATACTACAAAGTAAAATGGGACGCGCAATGGTTCCAGAAGATTATTGGTAAGCTGGTGCTGATGTCGCAGGTGCGTTTTGGATTCCTGGGAGAATACAACTCATTTGTACCGGCTTCTCCGTTTGAGCGTTTCAAATTGGGCGGTGACGGTATGCAGAGTTACCAATTCTTACAGGGTAGTGATATCATCGGCTTAAGGGGTTATCAAAACTTCTCTATAATCCCGGTAGGAACAAATTATAATGAGAACACCAACCCAGGTAGTACCATTTATAATAAATACACATTCGAGTTGCGTCACCCGGTTATTGCCAGCCAGTCGGCAACCATATTCGTATTGGCGTTTGCTGAAGGCGGTAACGTGTGGAATAACTTTGATCAATTTAATCCGTTTAACGTAAGACGCTCAGTAGGTATTGGAGCGAGAATATTTTTGCCTATTTTTGGTTTGCTTGGCCTGGATTATGGATATGGATTTGACAAGATCCCCGGAATACCGGATGCAAACAAAGGACAGTTCCATTTCTCGATCTCTCAGAGCCTGAGCGGAGGATTTAATTAAAATTAGATGAAGAAAATAATTTTATTATTAGTTCTTACGTTTACAGCGTTTACGAGTACATTTGCGCAGCGTTTTGCGTTTGTTGATTCGGATTATATCCTGAAACATGTACCTGAGTACGCCGCTGCACAAAAGCAATTGGCTGCATTGTCAGAACAATGGCAAAAAGACGTAGACACACGATCGCAGGAGATTGATCGTTTATACAAAGCATATGAGGCAGACCAGGTTTTACTGACGCCTGATATGAAAAAACGGCGCGAGGCTGAGATATCCGACAAAGAAAAATCAGTAAAAGAATTTCAGCGTCAGAAGTTTGGCCCGGATGGAGAGTTGTCAAAAAAGAGCACAGCTCTTATAAAACCCATTCAGGACAGAATAACAAAAGCTATCCAGGAAGTAGCCGAAGGCGAGGACTTGGATATGATATTTGACAAAAACAGCGAAGTGATTATGCTGTATGCCAATCCGAGGTATGATAAGAGTGCAGACGTGATAACAAAACTGGGACTAAAGCCCGGCGTGTTTGCCAGATAAACGAATTTTAGAAGATAAAATAAACTATTATTAAACACAGAACAGTAAAAATGAAAAAACTATTAAAGGTAGCTTTAATCGCAGTATGTATTGTATTTGCAGGAAATCTGGCTAAAGCGCAAGGTAAAATTGGGTATGTGGCAGTGGATGCAATCGTTGATCAGATGCCTGAAACTAAAGCTGCGATTACAACCATTACAGCATATAACAAACAGTTTATCGACCAATTGACTACAATGAATAACGAATTACAGTCAAAAGGCCAGGCTTACCAGGCACAACGTGCTACCATGACTGACGCTATCCGTACAGCAAAAGAAAGCGAACTGAACGATCTGCAAAAACGTTTCCAGGATTATCAAAATACTGCTCAGCAACAAGTACAAGCTAAACAGGCTGAATTGGGTAAACCAATTATCGAAAAAGTTAGGGCAGCAGTTGCGCAGGTAGCTAAAGAAAAAGGCTTTACTTACGTGATCAACTCATCGCAAACTGACTTGGTTGTATCGCCTCCGGGTGATGACCTGGCAGCAGAAGTGAAAACTAAATTAGGTTTAAAATAAATTAATTTATAGGTCATTTTACAAAAGCGTCCCGAAATCTTCGGGACGCTTTTGCTATTTTAGCACCGTGTTAAACAAGCAACCCATAGGCATTTTTGATTCAGGATACGGCGGTCTTACCGTTTTCCGTTCCATTGCCGATCAGCTTCCGGATTACGACTATATCTACTTAGGCGATAATGCCCGAGCACCGTATGGTAACCGGTCGTTCAATACTATTCATGAATATACCTGGGAGTGCGTGCAGATGCTATTTAAAATGGGGTGCCCGCTTATAATTCTGGCCTGTAACACGGCGTCTGCTAAAGCACTTCGTACTATTCAACAGCGGGATCTGATCCATGAGGATCCAACAAAACGAGTTCTTGGGGTCATTCGCCCTACAGCTGAAATAATAGGAAACTACACCCAAACCAAGCAGATCGGCGTACTGGGAACAAAAGGCACTGTGCAATCGGAGTCGTACCTAATCGAGATCAACAACTTTTTCCCGGACGTAAAGGTACATCAGCAAGCCTGCCCGCTATGGGTACCGTTGGTGGAGAATGGCGAACACAACCAACCCGGAGCAGATTATTTCGTAAAAAAATACCTTGACCAGGTGCTGGCAAAATCAGATGAAATTGATACGCTGCTTCTGGCATGTACCCATTACCCCTTATTGCAAGAAAAGATAAGTGCTCATTTACCAAAACATATCAAGGTAGTTCCACAGGGTGATATCGTGGCTGCGAGTTTAAAAGATTATCTAAACCGTCACCCGGAAATGGAGCAAAAGCTAACCAGGGGAGGCACCCGGGAGTTCTTCACCACCTCAGATGATACCGACGATTTCGATCATCAAGCCTCTATGTTCTTCTCCGAACAGGTCAAATCCGAATATATTCCGTTAAAGTAAGTTCAGGCGCTCACGCTCACAACGCCGTGAACGCTTGTGAACACCTGGGAATTGGAACTAATCCTACCAACTTAATAGAATATATCCAACTTAGTGGACTAAAAATTGCACAGCATTTAGTAAGTTTGCAAATGGAGCCACAGATCATTGAACTTTTATATTAAATACCTTATTATCGCTGTCGGCCTGTTCGCTTTCTCAGGCTTTTTTGCACTTTTCGGTGTCTATGCCGAAAGAAAGGTCTCAGCATTCATACAGGACCGGCTTGGCCCTACGGAAACCGGAAAATTCGGAGTGCTCCAAACCATTGCCGATGTAATCAAGCTATTGATCAAGGAATCCATCATTCCCGCTGCTGCTGATAAGTTATTATTTATGCTGGCCCCGGCTATCATATTTATAGCGGTTTATATGGGCTTTGCCGCCATTCCATGGGCTCCCGGTATTGCACCATCCAATCTTAATCTCGGCTTATATTATATTTTCGCGATACTTTCCATCGAGACCTTAGGTATCCTGATGGCCGGTTGGGGGTCAAACAATAAGTATTCCATTTTGGGAGCCATGCGTTCGGCTGCACAGATCATCTCTTACGAGATACCTGCAGGATTTGCCATCATTGCGGTTATCATGATCGCCCAAACGATGAACCTGCAAACCATATCGGCCCAGCAAGGAATTCTATCGCCAGAAAAATCTACCTTTTTAGGTATCTGGGATGTATCGCATCAAGGTGGCATACTGGCCTGGAATATTTTCAGGGCGCCGCATCTGATCATCGCTTTTGTAATTTATTTCATCGCGTCATTAGCCGAAAGTAACCGTGCGCCTTTTGATATACCGGAAGCGGAATCGGAGCTGGTAGCCGGTTTCCATACCGAATTTACAGGGATGCGTTTTGCTTTCGTTTTTTTGGCAGAGTATTCAATGATGTTCCTGGTATCGATGGTAGCTGTGATCCTGTTCCTTGGGGCATGGAACACACCATTGCCAAACATAGGCAGCGTGCGTTTAGCAGATTGGACAACAGGCGCGGCCTGGGGCATATTCTGGACTATATTGAAAGTATTGGCATTAGTCGGCGTACAAATGTGGATACGGTGGACACTGCCACGTCTGCGTGTTGATCAGCTGATGAACCTGTGCTGGAAAGTGTTAACACCCCTGGCATTTGTATGCATGCTGATATCAGGCATATGGCGGTTGTGGATAATGTAGTTTTTTAAATTAGTGAATGAGTGAGTTAGTGAATGAGTGATTTGGAAGAAGTGAAAGATATAATCATGATAACCCTTTAGTCAAGCGAATCATGGTTCAGATAATTTAGTGAGTTAGCGAATTAGTGATTGTAAGATTAAAAAGAGAAATCAACATAATCCTTCAATCACAAAAATCAACGGTTTAGTGTTTAAAAATTTCATCAACGGTTTTACAACAGCATGGAAAGGCTTAACCCTTACCATCGGGCATCTTTTTGCGTCGAACGCGAAAAGGAAAATAACACCGGTGAGCAATGATAACTATTTCAAAAGCCTTGAGGGCACCAACACTATACAATATCCAAAACAGGAATTGCCGGTGCCTGAAGTGGGGCGCTACCAGTTGGAAGTTGAGATTGACGATTGCATCGTGTGCGACCTATGCGCCAAAATATGCCCGGTTGATTGTATCGATATCGAATCGATAAAAGCAACCGAAGCTTTCGGACAAACGTCCGATGGCTCGCCCAAACGTATTTATGCGGCTAAGTTCGATATCGACATGGCCAAATGCATGTACTGCGGCTTATGTACCATTGTGTGCCCTACAGAGTGCATCATTATGACCAATCAGTATGACCGCAGCGTTTTCGAACTAAAAGATCTGAATTATGAGTTCTCAGATATGACTCCTGAAGTCGCCGCTGAAAAACGTATGCTGCTTGATAAGCAAGTAGCCGAACGCCAGGCTGCCAAATTAGCCGCCATGAACAAAAAGGAGGGCGAAGCATGACCATGGTAAAAGTGCTCTTCTACCTGATGGGCTTTATTACTTTGGCTTCGGCATTGTTTGTAGCAGCCAGCAAAAGTTTGGTACGTAGTGTATTTATGTTCTTCGTAACATTACTATCGTTGGCGGGTTTATACGTATTGGCTTTGGCCGATTTCGTAGCAATAACACAGATCGTGATCTATGTGGGTGGTATCCTTGTGCTGATCCTGTTTGCCTTTATGCTATCTGGTAAAGAAACACTAGCCAACTTACAACAACAGAACGACCGGTTTCTCAGTATAAGCAAGCTGCCTGCATTATTGCTGGCGGTTTTGTTCTTTATTGTGCTGATCAATATCCTGTTCAAAACAGATATCAATAATTTACAGTGGGTAAATAAGGCCGTGTCCTATAAAATAGATGTTAAGCCAGATAGCCCCATGACCAGCAATATCGGCACCGGCCTGATGACCACTTATTTGTTGCCCTTTGAAGCCATATCTATTTTGCTGATGATGGCTTTGGTTGGAGCTGCTCATTTATCACGAAAGGAGAAAAACGGATGATAGGCTTGTCGGATTTTCTCATCGTAAGTGCCGGGCTGTTTTGCGTAGGCTTGTATGTCATCCTTACTAAGCGTAATGCGATACAGGTATTGATCGGTATAGAAATGATGCTGAATGCGGCCATATTAAATCTGGTAGCCTTCGGTAAATACGACCGCCTGGCCAACGGTGGACAAATGTTTGCCCTGTTTGCAATCGTACTTGCCGCTGCCACAACTGCAGTAGCATTAGCCATTATATTGAACGTTTATAAAAAATATAAAACCATCGATCCGGATCAAATACACGAATTGAAGGATTAAAAATGAACCCGTTGTAGAGACGCAATGCATTGCGTCTCTATGCGAATACTAAACAATAACATTGGAAAACTTTTTACAGGCGATAGATACATTAACCATAAAATTTGCACTTGCGGCGGTGTTGCTGCCGCTGCTTGCCTTTGTGGTAAATGTTTGTTTGCCGGGTAAAAACAATAAGGCCGCCGGATGGATATCCACGCTGGCTATCCTGGCAAGTGCAGTATTGTCCATATTCATTTTCTCAAAAGTCTGGAACCAGCATCAGGTACATCAGCAGCAATTGTGGTTTACCATTGGTGAGACCAAATTATACGCGGGCGTATTGCTGAATAATCTTTCAGTTTTAATGCTTTTGCTGGTTTCGCTGATCGCATTGCCGGTGCATATTTACTCCACCGCTTATATGAAGAACGACGAGAACAGTAAACGCTACTTTGCTTACCTCAGCTTCTTTTGTTTTAGTATGCTGGCATTGGTGGTAATTGACAACCTAATACTGTTCTATGTTTTCTGGGAATTGGTTGGTTTTTCGTCTTACCTGCTCATTGGCTTCTGGTTTACCCGCTCCAAAGCGGTTTTGGCTAATAAAAAGGCCTTTATCATGAACAGGATAGGGGATATAGGTTTGCTGGCGGCAATAGCAATCTTGTTTACGGTTTACCATACTTTTGATATCGAGCAACTATTTGGCGTCAACGCTTTAGTCAGGTCGACTGCTTTTGAACTACCCGGCGGATGGCAGTACGTAGCTTTTGGCGGGATCACATTAGCAGTAGCAGCTAAATCGGCGCAGTTCCCATTACATACCTGGCTGCCAGATGCGATGGAGGGACCGACATCAGTATCCGCACTTATCCACGCTGCCACCATGGTAGCGGCAGGGGTATTTTTATTAGGCAGGGTCTACCCGGTGTTTACAGGGCCAGAGTTAACTATACTAGCCATAATCGGGGCATTTACGGCCTTTATGGCGGCGACTATCGCGCTCACTCAGAATGATTTGAAACGAATCCTGGCCTACTCAACTATATCGCAGTTAGGTTTTATGGTGATGGCTATGGGCATTGGCGCTTACTCATCATCATTATTCCATTTGGCTACTCACGCATTTTTTAAGTGCTTGTTGTTCCTGGTGGCAGGTATCGTCATTCATGAAATGCAGCACGTAAAGGATGAATATAAGCTTGATATCGACCCACAAAATATATTATACATGGGCGGTCTGCGCAAGAAAATGCCGCTTACGTTTATAGCCGCCGTTTTAGGCGGACTGGCCTTAGTAGGATTCATATTTACATCAGGCTATCTGTCAAAGGATGGTATTTTGATCCAGTCATTTGAATGGGCGGAAAGAAAGCACTGGTTATTTCAATTAATACCTATAGGCGCGATTATCACGAGCTTGATGACGGCTTTTTATGTAACCCGTCTAATCGTAAAAGTATTTTTTGGCGAGTTCAAACTCGGGGAGATCAACCCGCACATTAAATTGCATATAAGCGATGGCGGATGGCAATATAAACTGCCGCTGATTTTCTTGTCGGTCTGCTGTTTGTTCCCCTTCTTCTCGCTTAATCCCACTTTGTACGAGCATGCATGGCTTTTAGAAGGTTTTCCGAAAATAACGGGGCTCGATAGGGTGAACATTTATCATGCCATTGTTCCGGTAGGGATAAATATCCTGAGCCTTTTTATTATGTATTGGGCCTACTCAGTATACGTTATGCAGAAAGCTTTGCCGCTTCCCGAAAGCGGCTGGCTTTTCAGGTTATCATACCACGAATGGTATATCGATAAGATCTATAACAAGATAATTGTTGAACCTATATTGGCTCTGGGCAAATTGGCCCGCTGGTTCGATATCAATATTATCGACGGTTTTATACATTTGCTGCAGCGGACAGGTATTGCCTGCGCAAAAATTACCGATTGGATAGACCGCAATATTATTGATGGTTTATTGCATTTAATTGCTGCCATAGTATTAGGCATCGGCAATTTTGCACGAAGCTTTCAGGGAGGAAAAGTGCAATACTATTTATTCAGCATGCTGGCAATTATATTAGCTATATTTTTATTTAAGATTTTGATTTAAACCATGAGTTACGAGATTCTGGATATGAGATTTGTTGAAAGCCTAAGGCCAAAAGCTGAAAGCAAAAGGCTAGGCAGGGTAAACACCTCACTACTCACCACTCACTACTCACATCTCAACCAATGAATATATTAACACTACTGATTTTTACCCCGCTGCTGTTTGGTCTGATCATCATTTTGATGCCTTCATCGTGGCGTTTCAGTTTTAAATATATTACGTTGCTGGCCACGTTGATCCAGTTAGGTCTTAGTATTGCTATGTACCTTCAATTCAAATCAGGGCCTGAATATGCAGGCATTAATACTGAGGGCACGTTCCAGTTTGTACAAAAAGTGCATTGGATCAGCCTCAACCTGGGTTCGTTAGGCAAAATGCAGATCGATTATTTTGTCGGTATAGATGGCATTTCGATAGCTATGGTGGTGATGAGCTCGGTAGTAATGGCGATTGCGGCCCTGGCTTCATGGGAAATACAAAGTAATCTGAAAGGCTTTTTCAGTTTATTCCTGTTATTAAATACAGCTGTCATTGGTGTGTTTTGCGCACTGGATTTCTTCCTGTTCTACATATTCTACGAGTTGATGTTGCTGCCACTTTACTTCCTGATAGGGATGTGGGGCGGCGCGCGGCGGGAATATGCGGCTATCAAATTCTTCCTGTATACATTGTTCGGTTCGGTATTTATGCTGTTGGTGATGATCGGGCTTTATTTATCTGTGAAAGACCCGGTAACCGGCGATCATACCTTTAACGTAATCCAGATGATGAACCCAGCCAACTACGAGTCTGACTCGATTTTCTCAGTATTGGCTCATAAAACGTTGTTAGGAATGCCTGCACGTACAGTAGGCTTTGTAGTGTTGTTTATTGCCTTTGCCATCAAAGTGCCGGTGGTGCCATTGCATACCTGGCTGCCCGATGCACACGTGGAGGCGCCTACACCTGTTTCTATCATCCTGGCAGGTATCCTGTTGAAAATTGGTGGTTATGGTATTATCCGCATTTGCGTTGGTATTTTCCCGGAGATAGCAGTATCAGGGGCATATTGGATTGGACTTTTAGGTGTTATATCGATTCTTTATGGTGCACTAAACGCCCTTGCCCAACGTGATCTGAAACGATTGATCGCTTATTCATCCGTATCGCACATGGGTTTTGTGTTGCTGGGTATCGCCTCATTAACATCTGAAGGTATTAGCGGGGCAGTGATGCAAATGGTAAGTCATGGCTTTTTATCTACTATGCTGTTCTTCCTCGTTGGAGTAATATACAACCGCGTTCACGACCGGGATATTTATCATTTCCGCGGACTGGGCTCATTAATGCCACGTTATACAGCATTAGTTATGATCGCCTTTTTTGCTTCACTAGGGTTACCTGGATTTTCTGCTTTCGTAGGCGAAGCATTTTCTCTGATCGGTGCATTCAAATCGCCATCAGTAAACGGCGCATTACCTTATTGGATGGCTGTTTGCGGTTCGGTAGGTATATTATTGGGGGCCGCTTATTTTCTTTGGACGCTGCAACGCATGTTTTTCGGATCGCTAACCCTCAAAGGTGGCGAAATATGGAAAAGTGCACTGACCGATCTGAACACACGCGAATTATTTTCACTATTCCCACTAGCATTGCTGGCGTTGGTTTTAGGCGTGATGCCTTCATTGGTATTTGATAAAGTAAATGATTCGGTATTGGCATTAGTGCACTTTATAGGAATGAAATAGAATGAACGATCTGTTACCATTTTTACCCGGGCTGCTGAAACAAGTTTTTGATGGTATTCCGCTTTTCATGCCCGAGATATACTTGAGTGCGCTGTTTGTGGTACTACTGGTAACAGATCTCCTATTTGGAAAAAACTCCGCCTGGATATGTAAAATCATCGCCTGCGGCGGATTGATTGTCATAGGACTGAAAGATATCGAACAATTAAAGCTGCTCCTTGCCGGATCGCAATTGTTTTTTAGCAACATGCTTTTGTTGCATGATAAGACTGTCGCATTTAAATTAATGATCGATGTTTTGTCTGCAGTACTATTGCTATATTTTGATTGGGACGACCAACTTGCTTCGCACAAAAAGGGGCTAACCGATCTCTATTCAATTGTGATTGCTACGGTATTCGGAATGCACCTGATGGTAATGGCAACTAATCTTCTGTCTATTTATCTGTCGGTCGAGATGGTTTCTATAGCATCTTACTTAATGGTCGCCTATCGCGCCGAAAACGGTATCAGCAGTGAGGCAGGATTAAAATATGTACTTTTTGGTGCGGCATCGTCAGCAATCATGCTTTACGGCATATCATTATTATATGGCTTCGGCGGATCGCTTAATTTGTTCGGTGGTAATCTGCTGCCGGGACTGATGCAGGTAAATCCATTGGCGGTTGCGTTAGCCTTATTGCTGTTCCTTGTTGGGATTGGATTCAAATTATCATTTGTACCAGTGCATTTTTGGGTCCCTGATATTTACCAGGGAGCTCCCGCACCGGTTTCTGCATTTTTGTCTACAGTAACCAAAATTGCTGCTTTTGGACTATTAGTAAATTTCCTTACGCCGTTTATTTTCTTCCCCGGGTTTTCTAAGATATTTGATTTTGGATTGTTTCTGTCAGTCATTGGTATTATAACCATGATTGCCGGAAATTTTGCAGCTACTTTGCAAAGGAACCTAAAACGCATGCTGGCTTATTCAAGCATTGGGCATACGGGCTTTGCGTTGATGGCACTAGTCAATTTCAATGCGGATAAGCAGGGGATTACTGCCCTTACATTTTACCTATTTGCCTATTCATTAGCCAATGTGGGTGCCTGGATGCTGGCCAGTTACTTTTCTAACACCGCAAACGCCGAAAATATGGACGATTTTAAAGGATTAGGCTTTAAATATCCGCTTGCAAGCGTCGCTTTTGTCGTTATTTTGATCTCTTTGACGGGAATTCCCGTTACTGCAGGCTTTTATGGAAAGTTTTTAGTGTTTTCTTCAGTATATACCGTCTATCAGTCCTCTCATAATGTGTGGTTTTTGTTATTAATGATCACCGGAGCCGTCACAACTGTGGTTTCTTTATTCTATTATATTAAAATCCCGCTAAATTTATTCCTGAGAAAGACGGAAAGAACTACCGGTTTTGCCACAACCAGTAACTATTTATTGGTGTCTATTGCAATTATTTCATTATTGGTAGTTTGTTTGGGCCTTTTCCCGGATTTTTTGGTTAAATAATTATTATTATTAAAAAATTCAATCATTTCTTGATATAATTTAAACAAATTCTGCAATTTTTGGAAAAATTAGTAATTTGCGCTCCGCAAAATAAACCGATTTTCTAAATTATGAAGCGTTATTTTCCCTTTGCCTTGATTGTGGGCATCTTGATCCTGACTTTTATTTTTCCGTCAGTTGAACTTCACAATTCAAGCACTAACCCAAACTTTAATACGGGTGATATAGCCTGGATGCTGATGTCGACTGCGCTGGTGCTGATCATGACACCGGGACTGGCATTTTTTTATGGTGGTATGGTGAATAAAAAGAACGTGATCTCCACCATGCTGCAAAGCGTTATTTGTATGGTGATCATTACAGTGATGTGGGGAATTGTCGGTTTTAGTCTTGCTTTTGGTGATACGATAGGCGGGGTTATCGGTAATCCATCCACCTACTTTATGATGAAAGGTATGCTGGGTAATTCAACCTGGAAGTTGGCGCCAACTATACCATTGCTACTGTTTGCCATGTACCAGTTGAAGTTTGCGATCATCACCCCAGCGCTGATCACGGGTGCTTTTGCTGAACGTATCCGTTTTAACAGTTATATCATTTTCCTTTGTTTGTTCTCCATCTTCATATTTTCACCATTGGCACATGCTACCTGGCACCCTGATGGTATCCTTGCAAAATTAGGGGTGCTTGACTTTGCCGGGGGAACGGTAGTACACATGTCGGCTGGATGGGCAGCTTTGGCATCGGCTTTATACCTGAAACGCCGTAACGAGGCTAACCACGCGCCTGCCCGTGTTACCTATGTGATCATCGGTACCGGACTTTTATGGTTTGGCTGGTTTGGTTTTAACGCGGGTTCGGCTTTTGGGGCGAATCACTTAGCTGTAAACGCATTGGCTACCAGTACTACGGCATCAGCTGCTGCGGGCCTAACCTGGATATTTTTTGATATGCTGCTTGGCCGCAAGCCATCTGCTATGGGTACCTGTATTGGTGCTGTTGTAGGTTTGGTTGCCATTACACCTGCTGCGGGTTACGTATCGGTGCCTCACTCACTGGCCATCGGTATCATTTCGGCAATTGTAAGTAACTTGGTGGTTGAATGGCGCACGCGTACTTCCATTGATGATACACTCGACGTGTTCCCATGCCACGGTGTAGGTGGTATGGTTGGCATGCTGTTGACTGGTGTGTTCGCGCATCATAACGTAAACGCGGCAAACACAACCGGCGATGGCTTATTCTTTGGCCATACCCATTTGTTTTTCGTGCAATGTATTGCTTTGGTAGCAGCCTCTGTGTTTTCGTTCTTTGGGTCATTGCTGCTATTAAAGATCACCGATATGATATCACCACTGCGTGTGTCCCAGGAAGAAGAAACTATCGGGCTGGATATCAGCCAGCACGGCGAAAAATTGTAATATACCTATGAATGACCCCGTAGAGACGCGATGTATCGCGTCTCTACATTTGTGGTTATTTTATCCTCTTCAACTCATAATGCTGGCCTTCATCGTCAGCAATTGCCCTATCAAATTTCCCATCCGCGCTTTTAACGAATTCAAAATCGGCTTCCATTATTCTCAGAAATAAGTGATGGTCATTTTGCGTATAAAAATGGGTAAGCGGCAAATTAGCTTTTGGCGCTTCCACCATTAATTGACCATTCACCAGTTTTACAGTGGCTGTGTATTCCGGTCCCTGCCAAACTCCTTCAAATTGCTTTAGCTGTTCAGTAGTCAATTTAGCTGTGCTGCGATAAGGTACATAGCTTTCCCATTTGTAAGGGATAGTAATGCCCGTTAATTTTTGAGTTAGTTCGGTAAATATACTTTCGCCATTAGCGCTGTTGCTTAGAATGATCAACGCAGTTTTTTGCTGTGGAATGGCGACCATGTAATGCACCCAGCCAAAACCATGTCCTTCTTTAAAGAAGGCCCGGCCATAAGGTGTTTTAAAAAGCCCGACGCCGAGACCGTATGATAATTCAATTGCTTTATTAGCGCTGGTAGTATCAGCCACATTTAAAGAAAACATCTGGGTATTCGAGTTGATAGCGATCTGAGGTGAAAACATCTCATTCCAGTACTTTTCATTTAATCCTTTTTTGTTGAGTAACGCTGAGACAAAACGACTATAATCGCCGATAGTAGTTTCCATCGATCCGGCGCCGTAAGCTTCTTTATAACGATCCTTCTTTATAGTGTCTTCCTCAATACCGTGTCCGTTAGCGTAATTACTTTCAAAACGCGGCTGCCATATAAAGCTGGTCCGCGTCATATGGAAGGGTTTAAATACTTTTTCCTGCGCCATATCCTCCAGCTTGCGATGGGTAATTTCCTCAACTATCATTTGTAATAACATCAAGCCTTCACCCGAATAAGAGTAATGCGATCCCGGTGGAAAATATATCTTCATTTTCTGATCATCACTCCGCCAATTAGGAAAGCCTGTTGTATGATCCAGGCATTCCCTGGCTGTGATCAGTTTCCATTGGTCGTCGCCTGCCAGTTCTTTATAGTTATCATATTCGGGAATGGGCTTTGGCAGATAAGTATAAAGCGGTTTATCCAGGTCGATCACTCCTTCCTGCGCCAATTGAACCACGATATAGGCAAAAACCACTTTAGTCAGTGACGCGGCATAAAAGCAAGTCGATGTATCATTCATCTGGTTCAGCACTTTGTTTTTATAACCATAGCCTTTTAGATAAATCGGTTTACCATCATTCACCACGCCGATACATAAACCCGTTACCACCGCCGTGTCCATGAGCTTTTTTATGGTTTGATCGATATAAGTAGTTGTTATAGCACCGCTATCTGGCTTTTTAACGTTTTTTTGCTGCGCGAACAGAGATGACGCACTAATGCTTAGCAGGATGATAAGGAAATGCTTTTTCATGATAGGACTGGTTTAAGGAGGGTATCGGTTTCTTAGAGAACAAATTACCAAAATGGTTTAATTGCCTCGCCGATTTATGATAAGAAATAATAATATCTTTACAGTATCACATTCAACCGCCATCTTATGAAAAAATATCTACTCGCAGCCATTTTATCCGGATTGATTTTTAATTCTTTTGCACAAACGCATTCACCCGATAGCGGCACATTTTTGCTGCATAAATTTCAGCAGCACATTGGCAAGGAGACCTACCACATCATCAATAATAAAGATTCAAAAGATTATGTGTCCGATTTTAAGTTTGTCGATCGCGGTTCACCGGTGCCATTGAAAACCGAATTGAGAGTTAACCCTGTATTGGAGCCACTCAGCCTTAAAATTAAAGGTAATGTTGCACGTGGCGCCACGATAAACGACACCATCACCATAAAGGGTAATACCGCTCGTGTTAAGGTGGATAACGATGTGTCTGATAAAACACTCAAGCCGCTCACTTTCCCGATAGCCGGCTATGCACCGGTAATTGTGCAACAGGTACTGATACAATACTGGAAAAAGCATAAAGAGCCGACTAATATCAATACCTTACCAAACGGCTCGGTGCAAATTCATCGCGATGGCTCTGATACATTAACCTTTGAGGGAAAACCTTTGATCCTGGAAAGATATGCCATAGGCGGATTGATATGGGGTAATGAGTTTGTATGGACAGACAACGAAGGTCAATTGATCGGTGTGATCACCAATGACGCTGAGTTTGACAAGTTTGAAGCCATGCGCGAAAAATATGAGTCGTTACTGCCGATTCTAATAGGTAAAACAGCTACGTACAGTATGCGATTATTTACCAAATCGGCATCAATAAAGTCATCGCCAGATAAAATGATCGCCATAAAAGGTGGCACTGTGTTGGATGTGGTGAACGAAAAGACCATACCCGAAGCCGTAGTACTGATCGAAAACGGAGTCATTAAAAAAGTAGGTAAAGCAGGCGAAGTATCTATTCCATCAAACGCAAAAGTGATCGACGCCAAAGGCAAAATGCTGCTGCCCGGTTTATGGGATATGCATGCCCACTTTGAACAGGCAGAATGGGGGCCAGCTTATCTTGCCGCAGGGGTAACAACAGTACGCGATTGCGGCAACGAGTTTGACTTTATTAATGCGATAAAAGACGCGATAGATAAAGGAAAGGGTGTTGGTCCTGAGATACTAAAAGCCGGTATAATTGATGGCAAAGGACAATATGCTTTGGGCGTTATCCAGGCAGATACCAAAGAGGAAGCGATAAAGGCAGTCGACCGTTACAAACAGAATGGATTTGTACAGATCAAGATATACAGCTCGGTAAAACCTGCTACAGTAAAATACATTTGCAATGAGGCACATAAACAAGGACTAACAGTAACAGGGCATATCCCGTTTGGCATGACGCTGCAACAAGGTGTCGATTCGGGCATGAATATGGTGAACCACGTGCAATATGTGTACACCATTATGAAGCGGAACAAAGACCGTTCAATTGATTTTAACGATTCAACCAGCGTAGCTGCCATTAAGTTTATCAAAGACCATAATGTGGTTATCGATCCAACGGTAGGGGTTTTCGAGATGAGCTTCCGCAGTATAAATGATGATATTACTGTGTTGGAGCCTGCATTTAATACGTTACCGTTACCTCTACAGGCTATGCTGAAAAACACAGGTCAGGATTCTTCTGGCGCCAAAAAATTCAGACCGCTTTATGAAAGCCTGGTGAAGATCGTAAAGGTGATGCATGATGCGGGAATAACCATAGTAGCCGGGACTGATCAGGGCTTTCCCGGTTTCAGCGTTCCCCGCGAATTGGAATTATATGTTCAGGCAGGTTTAACTCCGGCCGATGCGATACAGACTGCAACCATCACCCCTGCCAAAGTAATGAACATGGATAAACACACCGGATCAATTGATGAGGGCAAAAAAGCTGATATTATTATTGTTGACGGTGATCCGCTGAAAAATATCCGTGAGATACGTAATGTAACGACGGTTATACAGGGCGAGCATATTTATGATCCGGGTACATTGCATAAATTGGTAGGATTTAGTAAGTAAAAAATATAACTCATATATGTCATGCCGAACTTGTTTCGGCACCTCATCATAAAAGTATGCGATAGATAAATATGCGATAGATATGCAAGATGCAGACCAAGCACGCGTAAATGTCCTGTGGGGTGCTGAAATAAATTCAGCATGACGGGTTTAATTTTTCAAATAGCGATGGATTTCAAACCCATCGCTATTTGAACGAAAGCTGTTGCTACCGCGAGCTTTCAGCTCGTGGTAACCATGGCGGAAGCTTTCAGTTTCATAATATTGCAAGTTGAAACTTGCCCAATGCACAAACCACGAGCTACAAGCTCGCGGTAGCACAATCCCTATGTAAAATAGAGGCTCACACCCGCCATTCCTTCTTTATTTCCCTGTTCGTCAATTTATTAGCCTCTGCATCATCAAATACCTCTTTTACCGGATCCCATTTCAATGGACGCTTCAATTCATAAGCAATGTTGCCCATGTTGCAAACGGTTGCCGTGCGGTGACCAATCTCTACATCGGCAATAGGTTTGGTACGATTGCGCATAGCCTGCAGGAAATCCTTATAATGATTTTCACTCAGGTATACATGTTTCTCGTTTGCGCCGATCACCTGGTCTTTTAATTCTGAGGGAGTGGTCTCGAGTTTGCCACGCATAACATGCACTTCACCCTTGGTGCCTATAAAATGCAGACCATTATCACCCTGTATCGGCTCGTGCGTCATGGTGATACCATTAGCGTATTCATAAGTCAAAAACTGGTGGTCTTTATCAGGCGGCGTTACTTTAAGCGGTCCGCTGGCGTCCATATCTAATCCCCATTGCGCGATGTCAAACATGTGTGCGCCCCAGTCGGTCACGTAGCCGCCGCCGAATTCTTTATAGTCACGCCAGTGAGCCCAGAAATCATCCGTCAGACTTGGTGCCAGGTTATGGTTGTATACCTGCGGTGCATTCGGTCCCAGCCAGAACTCCCAGTTCAGATCAGCAGGAACAGGCTCCGCTGGAAGATTATATGGTACCGGTGGTCCACCCACATTTACTTTGACAGTTTTAATATCGCCTATATATCCGTTCCGAACCAGCTCAACGGCCTGCCTGAACTCTGGCCATGAACGTTGCATGCTTCCTGTTTGGAAAACACGTTTATGCTTCCTCGATTCGTTCACCATCGCACGCCCTTCCTTAATAGTAAGCGACAACGGTTTTTCACAATAAATATCTTTCCCGGCCCTTGCCGATAAAATAGCAATCACGGAGTGCCAATGATCCGGTACTGCAATTACTACCGCATCAATATCCTTTCGCGCCAGCAGTTCACGGAAGTCGCCATACGTTGCGCATCCATCATATTTGCTTTGTGATGTCTGTGCTGCATAATATTGGTTCACTTCGCTGGCAAATTGTTTCAGCTTGCTGCCGTATACATCTGCGGCAGCAATGATCTTTACCTCTTTCGTATCCTGGAACGATCCTTTTAAGCCGAATGCCTGCTTGCCCGTCCCGATATGTCCGATAGTAATCAGATCGCTGGGCGGGGTGAAACCTTTTCCGCCTAAAACAAATCGCGGAACGATCATAAAGGAGGAAATAACCGAGGCCTGTTTTATAAACGATCGTCGGTTGATAGCATTTTTGTCGTCTTGCTCTTTTTTCATAATTGGTTCAATAATATTTGGAAGGGGTTGGCTAAATATAATTGAAAATTAGAAACATGCAGGTAATAATTTGGAGACAGATATTGTAAATTAGACACACCAAACACCCAATTATGAAACGTTTCCTGCTGATGCTTGTCGCGGCATTATGTTGCCTGAACTCTTTCGCTCAAAATAAAGATGCCGAAGCCATCAAAAAACTGAATGCCGACTGGATAGCATCCTACGTAACCCGGGATACGGCGAAAATGAGCAGCATATTTGGTAATGATCTGGTCCTTATCAACCCAGGTGGAAAGAAATATCATAAAAAGGATATTCTGAAAGGTGTGATGAGTCCCGGACAGCAGTATTTATCTACTCACGTTGATTCGGCGGATGTACGGCTGTTTGGGACTATCGGCATCATCAATGCGAAAATTTCCGCTACCATTAAGGCTGAGGGTAAGACAACTACATCAAAAGTTTGCTACATGGATGTGTATGAGAAACGCAAGGGCAGGTGGTATGCGGTTGCTGCTCATGTTACTTTATTGAACTAAGCTAAACAGAAAAATATGCTCAAAAAGATACTTGCCTCAACGTTCATCACAATTCTTTCAGTAGGCTATCTACTTGCTCAACAGCCTGAAAAGCTCATCTATCACGATATAAAAACCGATAAAAACGGCTATATCATCCCCTGGTATAATGACGACCCGGCTATAGCTTACGACCATAACCTGCACACAATATGGAATTTCTGGTTCAATATGCACCGGGATATGAACGGTCTGCCTTATTATATGAACCACCAGGTTTGGAACCCGAATTTTGACGATCCGCGAGGTGTTGGCGGCGACCAGTTTATGATGGCGATATCATCATGGCGGTTGTTGTATGCCTATACCGGTGATGAGAACATCAAAGAAAACGCCTGTTTCCTGGCTGGATATTATCTGACGCATGGCTTATCACCATCTAACTGCAAGTTCCCGGATATACCGTTTCCATATAATACACTGATCTATTCTGGAATATATGATGGTGATATGCGCAATGGAAAGGATGTAGCACAACTGGATAAAGCGGGGTCTTTAGGCCTGGAGCTGGTTCATCTTTATAAAATTAAAAATGATCCTATCTTCCTGGATGCAGCTATCAAGATCGCCAATACACTTGCTGTTAATGTGAAAAAAGGGGATGCCAATCATTCTCCTTTACCATTTAAAGTGAATGTTTACACCGGCAAAGTGGTGTTGCTAAACACTACTGATAAGCTCGAGGGTACAGCAAAAGATACGGCTTGCTACACCAGCAACCTGACGCCGACACTCCAACTGTTTGATGATCTTATCGACCTGAAAAAGGGAAATATTACCGCTTACAAAACCGGATTCGATAAAATATTACTGTGGATGAAAAAATATCCCATCGTAATGAATAAGTGGGGGCCTTTTTTTGAAGACGTTGGTATTTGGAGCGAAACGCAGATCAACGCCATGACCTGCGCCCGCTACATGATGGAGCATCCGCAATATTTTCCTGAATGGAAGACACAGGTAAAAAGCATCATCAATTGGGTACACACCAGTTTTGGCAACGACAAATGGAAAAAATACGGCGTGATTGTCACCAACGAGCAGACCGTGTACCCTGTTCCGGGAGAAAGCCATTGTTCAAGGCAGGCTGCTGATGAACTGCTTTACTGTTCACTAACAGGAGATACTTCGCTTTATAACAATGCCATCCGCGAATTGAATTGGGCCAGTTATGCAGCAGATATAGACGGTAAAAACTGTTTCCCTTTTGATGAGCCGTGGCTAACCGATGGTTATGGCGACTATATCCGGCATTACCTCCGTGCAATGGCAACTTACCCATATCTGGCGCCTGCCGAAGATCATATCCTTTCAACAACATCCGTTGTGCAGCAGGCAGATTACAAAGGCTTCCTGAAAAAGTTCATCTACCTCAACTTTGATAAAGTAGATACGAATAAGGTACATCTGTTCTACCGGACATTTGATAAAAGTGGGGTAGAAGAGATTAGGATGAAAGCAAAGCCATCAACCGTATTACTGGAGAATGTGGCGATGAAGGAGCAGGATAAAGAGGAGGGCTATAGCTGGAAAAACCTTGATAAAGGCGGTGTATTGACCATTCGCAGAAGAAATGGTGATCACGTGATCGTGTTGGAATAAGTAATTGCCCGGCTCCTGAAATTTATCGGGCGGCAAATCGTTTTTAATGTAAAGGCTGTAATGTTGACAATTCTGTGCAAATATTAATGCAATTTGATGACATTGTTAATTTAAAGTTCCAACATTAAAAATGTACTTTTGCAGCCTCATAACAAATCATGAGCGATCAGATTAAACATGAATGCGGTGTGGCATTTATCCGCTTATTAAAGCCACTCTCTTATTACCAGAAAAAATACGGCACTGCGCTGTATGGTTTAAACAAGCTTTACCTTTTAATGGAAAAACAGCACAACCGCGGCCAGGATGGCGCAGGTGTTGCTACCATTAAACTGGATATCGAGCCCGGAAAACGATACATCAGCAGGCACAGGTCGATGGCCTCAAACGCTGTAGCTGATATTTTTGAGTATATCCAGAAGAAATTTGCCGATATACAAAAAGAGCAGCCCGAAAAACTGGCCGATGCAGAATGGCTGAAAGAGAATGTGAGCTTTACCGGCGAGGTCTTATTGGGCCACCTGCGTTATGGCACTCATGGCAAAAACAGTATCGAAAACTGTCACCCATTTCTGCGTCAGAACAACTGGCAAACCCGTAACCTGGTGATAGCAGGTAACTTCAACATGACCAATGTTGATGAATTGCTGCAGCAGTTGTACGACCTGGGCCAACATCCAAAAGAAAAAGCAGACACCATAACAGTACTGGAAAAGATCGGTCACTTCCTGGATACTGAAAACCAGGGCTTGTTTGATCACTATAAAAGAGAAGGGCTGCATGATAATGTTGAGATCAGTAAGCTAATAGCTAACGATCTTGACGTTGCCAAAATACTACGCAGATCGGCCCGGAACTGGGATGGTGGTTATACTATTGCCGGTATATTTGGCCATGGTGATGCCTTCGTGATGCGCGACCCGTCGGGTATCCGTCCGGCATTCTATTTCAAAAATGATGAGATAGTTGTAGCTGCTTCAGAGCGTCCTGCTTTGCAAACCGCTTTCAACGTTCCAATAGAAGAAATTAAAGAAATTCAGCCCGGTCATGCCCTGGTTGTTAAGAAAAACGGGACGATTACTGAAGAAATGTTCAGCGAGCCGCTGGAGAAAACTTCATGTTCGTTTGAGCGTATCTATTTCTCACGCGGCAGCGACTCTTCGATCTATCGTGAACGTAAGCAATTAGGAAGATTACTTTGTCCGCAGATATTGGATGCGGTTAATAATGATATTCAAAATACAGTATTCTCATACATCCCTAACACTGCAGAAGTAGCTTTCTACGGTATGGTGGAGGGTGTGCACAAATACATCAAAACCTACCAGAAGGAGCGTTTGCTGAACCGTGACGATAAAATCACTGATGAAGAGTTGAATGAAGTATTATGCCTGGCGCCACGTGTTGAGAAGATCGCTATTAAAGATGTAAAGCTCCGCACCTTTATTACACAGGATGCCGATCGCAGCGAAATGGTTGCTCACGTTTATGATACCACTTACGGCCTCATCAAAAAAGATAAAGATACTTTGGTAGTACTGGATGACTCTATCGTTCGTGGTACAACTTTAAAACAAAGTATCCTGAAAATACTGGACCGTCTTGGTCCTAAAAAGATCGTAGTGGTTTCATCTGCTCCACAGATTCGTTATCCTGATTGCTATGGTATAGATATGTCGCGCATGGGTGAGTTTGTTGCTTTTGAAGCTGCCATCAGCTTACTGAAGGAGCAGGGTAAGGAAAACGTCATCCTTGATGTTTACCAGAAATGCAAAGCAAGCGAATCATTGCCAAAAGAGCAGGTTGAAAACTATGTGAAAGCGATCTACGAGCCATTTACAGACCAGGAGATTTCTGACCGTATAGCCAAAATCATCACACCAAAAGAGATCAATGCGGAAGTAAAGGTGATCTATCAAACTTTAGAAAATCTGCACAAAGCCTGCCCTGAACATAGCGGCGATTGGTATTTCTCAGGTAATTTCCCAACCCCGGGCGGTAACAAAGTAGTTAACCGCGCATTCGCAAACTGGATGGAAGGAAAGAACCAAAGAGGATATATGTAAGTCTTAAGTCCTGAGTCTAAAGTCGTAAGTCTTAATTTATTTACTTGCGACTTTGGACTCGGGACTAAAAAACTCATAAAGCGTCTGACTTTAGACTTAAGACTTTCGACTCAGGACTTCGAACTCAAGAAGCAAACGGCGTAAATACCCAGTGTGTATAAAGCTTATCGAATAAGATTAGTGAAGCGATGATCAAAGCTATCCCGGCGACTTCATTAAGACGGTGTACAAACTTTGTCGATATTCTATCCCGCAACTTATTAGCATAAAACGCTTTTGTAATATCCAGGCCGAACTGGACAATCAATATGGTCAGGAACATCACAGCAATCTTTAGCGACCTGTTAGGCACAGAACTAACATATAAAGTACTGGCGGTACCCACCACAACCGTCCAGTGAAACAGCAGGGTAGGGTTGAGGATGCACATCAGGAACCCTTTAAAAAAATACCCCGTCCTTTTTAATTTAGACGGCACGGTGTTATTATAATTTACTTCCGATTTTTTGAAGATATAATAAATGCCAAGTGCGAAGAGAATAGCGCAGCCTATCATGCCAGCGTTCTGCTTGTCATTGTTGGAAATATCAAAATATTGAGAGCCAAACAGGATAGCGCCCACAAATACCACATCGCTGGTTACCACACCCAATGCCAAAGCGACACCAGCATGGAAGCCTTTTTCGATGCTCGTTTTTATTAATGCAAAAAATACAGGGCCAGTCAAAAACGTGAGCACTAATCCAATCCCAATCCCCCTGATTATAGCTTCTATCATTAATTATTGTAGGCTGTGGAAATGTTGGTTGCCGTTAGCCGGGAACGAATATGCAACTTTTAACAGTAAACAACCAAACTTAAAATTCGGATTTTATTATTAGAAAAACTATGTGTCTATTTCTAAAAAATAATCTTTATGTTAGTGTCTTGTAAACTTACTATTCCAACCTAAAAAACTAAAATGGAACAAAACAAAACAAAGAGTTATGGCTCAGCGCTGTATACTATTATCACTGTGTTTTTTTTCTGGGGGTTTTTAGCTGCATCCAACGGCATTTTCATCCCTTTTTGTAAAGCACATTTTAGCCTTACCCAATTTGAATCCCAGTTGATTGATTTTACATTCTACGGAGGTTATTTTATAGGCTCCCTGGTATTATATTTTGCATCACAGGCTACTAAAATTGATATATTAAATAAGTTAGGGTATAAGAATGGTATTATATACGGCCTTGTTATATCAGCGATTGGTGCTCTTATAATGGTGCCGGCAGTAAATTCCGGCTCATTTGGCTTTATACTCGGTGCCTTCTTTGTTATCGCATTAGGGTTTTCATTACAGCAAACAGCTGCCAATCCGTTTGTGATCGCCCTGGGCTCTCCCGAAACCGGGTCAAACAGGTTAAACCTTGCTGGTGGAGTAAATAACTTCGGCACATTACTGGGACCGGTTGTTGTAAGTATAGTTTTATTCGGCGCTGCCGGCAAAATGATACCTGCCGCTGATGTTAAAATTACATCGGTAGATAACTTGTATTATATACTAGCTGCTTTGTACATAGCGGTAGCTATATTTTTCTGGGTATCCAATTTACCTAAGGTTACCAGCGACGAGAAGATAGAAGCTAGTACAAAAACCAATTTGCCGCTGATTATCATATTTATTGCATTCTGTCTTATACTGGCAGCTACCCCTCTAGCTACAATGACCGGTTTGTCAAAATCATATTTCGTATACACAGCTTTAGCTATTATTCTCATTACATTGATGGGGTCATTATCAGCATCAAGCAAGAGCAATGAAGGTTGGGGCGCGATGCATTACCCACAATTGATTTATGGTATGATAGCTATATTCACCTATGTAGGTGTAGAAGTAACTATTCAAAGTAATATGGGAGCCTTACTGAAGACGCCTGATTTTGGCGGATTTAAAGAATCGGAAATCGCTCCATATATTTCATTGTATTGGGGAAGCTTGATGATTGGACGTTGGACGGGTGCGATTGCGGTATTTAATCTTTCAAAAGTTACAAAAAACGTATTGACGGTCATTGTTCCATTATTTGCTTTTGGAGTGGTGTTGTTAGCTAATAAGCTCAATGGCGTAGATGTTTCTAACCTATATGTATACGTTTTCTGCGTAGCGGTGCTGATTGTAGGTTTCATTGTCGGCCAACAGAAGCCTGTTCGCACGCTTACTATATTTGGTATATTAGGTATACTGGCAATGGTGGTGGGATTAATGACTACTGGTCGTGTGGGTTTACTTGCATTTATCAGCGGTGGTTTGTGCTGCTCTATCATGTGGCCTTCTATATTCGCTTTGGCTGTGGCGGGATTAGGAAAATATACCAGCCAGGGTTCTGCGTTCCTGATTATGATGATTCTCGGCGGTTCTATTATCCCTCCGGTGCAAGGCATTTTAGCAGATACAAGCGGCATCCATCTTTCTTACATTGTGCCTGTATTATGCTTCGCATACCTCGCATTCTTTGCACAGAAAGCAGGCTCAGTACTTAAGAAACAAGGCATTGATGTAGATAATATGGAAGCTGGAGGAGGGCACTAAATATTAGTGATCAGAGATCAGTTAACCAGTGATTAGTTAGGAATTGTCGAGACTAGTTCCTGATTAACTGATTAACCGATCACTGGTTAACTAATTAACTAATGACTAAACTAAGTTTCGATCATATCTTCATGAACCTGGCAACCGACCTGGCCCTGCGCTCACACTGCGTTAAGGCGCAGGTCGGTGCTGTTTTGGTGAAGGACACACGGATTATTTCTATAGGCTATAACGGTCCGCCGGCAGGGACGCATAACTGCGACGAGGAATGGCCCGAAACAGGCTGCCCGCGCGATGCCCGCGGAAGTTGTTCACTTGCTCTTCACGCAGAAGAGAATGCTATACTATACGCCGTAAAAAATGGCGCTAACCTGGAAGGCTCAACCTTGTATACCACACTTTCACCATGCCTGCCTTGTGCACGACTGATATTCTCAGCGGGCATCAAGCATGTTTTCTACATGAAGTCATACGCCCAATACAAAGGACTGCCCAGCGATGAAGGAGTTGATTTTTTGAATAGGTTTGGGGTGAATGCGAAGAAATTTGAGGGTGGTGATTAGTAGTGATCAGTTAACCGGTGATTAGTTAACCAGTTTATCAGGAAAATCATTTAATCAACGTAATCAGCGGTCCACTTTATTTAACGCAAACTGCAACTGCTCTTCAGGCGTCATATTGGTATTATCCAGGATAATAGCATCAGGTGCCCTAACCAGCGGACTTTCAGCTCTGGTAGTATCCTGGTAATCGCGGTGAGCGATGTTTTCAAATACTTCTTCAAGCGTGATATCCGGGTTTTTTTCGTGAAGCTCCTTGTATCTTCTTTCCGCCCTTATTTTGGGGTCAGCAGTCATGAATATTTTTAATGTAGCATCCGGGAAAACAGTAGTGCCGATATCGCGGCCATCCATAACGATGTTTTTTGACCGGCCCATGCGCTGCTGCTGCTTTACCATCTCATGCCTTACTTCGCGCAATGCCGCGACAGAGCTAACATTATCAGAAACGGGCATCTGGCGGATCTCTTCAGACACCTCTTCGTCGTTTAAAGTGATATGGGTCTGATAATCGCGCGCGTGGAAGTTAAGGTGAATATCTTTCAATGCTTCGGCAATCTGATCATGATTGGTCAGATCAACATGATTGCGCAGAAAATAGAGTGTTACGGCACGGTACATAGCACCGCTGTCGATATAAATAAAATGAAGCTTTTTCGCTAACGCTTTGGCTAAGGTACTTTTACCGCAGGAAGAATAGCCGTCAATAGCTATCACTATATTATTGCTCATTGGGAGACTAATTTAGGAAAATTAGTTGAGTGGTTAATATTGGTTGTATTAGTTGTAGTGGTTATAAAAGTTGTAAATGTTGAAAAAGTTGAAAAGGGAGTTTATATGTTTGCAAAAAACTAAAACCATTACAACTACTCCAACCATTACAACAACTTCAACCAAACAATGAACTTCACTAAAGACGATCTCCAAAAAGAGGTTACTTATAAAACATCCAGGAGCGGGGGCAAAGGCGGGCAAAACGTAAATAAAGTATCCAGTAAAGTAGAATTATTGTTTGATATAGCCCAATCAGTATTATTTACCGATGAGCAAAAGGCTTTGCTTTTAACCAAACTACAAAGCAGATTGAACAGGGACGGCCATCTGCAGGTGATGAGCGAAGAGGAGCGGAGCCAGTATTTGAATAAAGAGCGGGCGCTTGAGAAACTGCAATTGATATTAACGCATGCACTTCATCAACGTAAAGCGCGAAAAGGTACCAAGCCAAGTAAGGCGATGATTGAAGCAAGGCTGGCAAACAAAAAGCTGCAGTCGGCTAAGAAGACAAGTCGCAAAGGCGGTTTTGATGATTAGTCAAACCTGTATAGTATCGTGACTGATCCCCACTGATCGGCATGCACCATTTGTTTTACATCTTTGGTGTGCAGGAAAACTGCTGCATCGATCACAAACCGTTTACCTGAATAACCAACCCCTAACTGGTTGCTGAAGATTAAGCGCTCCGGGTCAAGGGTCACTTCCATGCTATTGGCTTTGCGCGAATTGAATAAACTTCCCTGGATGGTAGCATCATAAGCAACTACATTGATTTGCGGCTTATAATAAAAGAATAGCTCCCTTTGATTTAAAGGTTTAAATGACTGTGATTTTATAGCGGTACTTTGTGTGCTCAGTGAGTTAAATAATTGGTTGAAATCACCCAAACGAAACATCGGCCCTATGCCGGCTCCGGTAAAGCCATTACCCAAATTAGCATAGCTGGTTAAAGTAACATCTGCCCAATCGCCCCTTGCTAACAGTCGGTTATATTCGGCAGATAAGTTTAACTCAGCATCATTATCGATCTGGTATTCCCAGCCCGTCGGCTTGTAAAGCCCGAAAGCCCGGTGAACAAATTCCTGTATCGGGCGACCAATAGCTGCAGGGCCAACCACACCTATCTGTGCGCCCAGTTTCAGGTTGCTTTCGTCTTTATACAGAAAGTTCAGGGTTGAACCAACATAGAGATAAGCAGCAAAAGGGCGATCGATATATTGCGGATCATCCACACCAGTAAAGTTTATACTTCCGCTGCGCGGGTTATAAAGCTTTTGACCGAACTCAAACCCTAAGACCTTATTCTTTAGTTTAGCAGTGTCTTTTACGCTTAGAGCATGACGGAAATAGCCAAAGTTTCCGGCAGTATAGTATTTATCTGCACCTTGTGCCAGGTACGAGTCGTCGTCTGTCTGAATACCGATCTCGTTGCTGTGCGATTGGGCGAATACTTTGGTGCAAAAAACAAGGCACAAAAAGAAACAAATTGCTTTGTAGGTCATAGTTTGGTGGAACAAACGCCTAAAATAAAAAAAGCCTCCCGGAATACGGGAAGCTTTTGAACATTAATCAACTATTTTTATTTAAAGGTATATCCTATGCTTATACCACCTGCCGGGATGATGCCTTCATCGTACAGGATCGGAACGAATTCTACTTTGAAGCTGATGCCCTTTTGTTCAGGCTGATAACGGTATCCGAATGAACCTGTAGCAACGAAACCTGTTATCCTGTCGAACGACCATGTCTTACCCGTGTTGTTACCCGTCGAGTGTAGGAACGTGGCTCCCCCGCCGACCTGTAGCATCGAACTATGTTCACCTATCAGGTAGTTTATCTGGAACGGTACCGTTATTACGCTGTTCCCCTGTGATGAGAATCCGCCTATACCTACTGTATAACCCCATCCGTTACGCTCTGCATTTAAACGTGCATCGTAGTTAGCCGAGATAGCTAAACCAGCACCACCAATTTGCAGGTAGTAGCTCTTAGCCTTTATCTGGCTGTAATCCGTAGTATCCTGTTCTGCAGTTTGGCCACCACCAATAGTATCGCGTTTGGTGATAGTAACTGTGTCTTTCTTGATAATTGTCACTGTATCACGTTGGAAAATAGTAGTAGTATCCTTTTTGATGATGGTAGTCGTATCTTTCTTTAATATCGTAGTCGTGTCATGTGTCAATACCGTGGTAGTATCGTGTTTTTCAATCACCTTGCCGTTAACGCCATTTTTTGCATTACCGGCAGCATTCTGATCGCCTACCTGTATTTCGCCATTGGTTACTGTTCCCGAAGCTGGATTAGCATTACCTGCATTGTCTTTACCTGGAGTAGCATCCTGTGCAGGGTTAGCATTGCCTGGACTTGCATTCCCCGCTGCGCCAGCGCCCGGAGTAGGAATTACAGCCGGAACTTTACCGCCCGGAGCAGGAACTGTACTAACTTGTCCCTGGTTGCCGCCGCCTCGTACTTGTATCACACCGTCTGTAGGTGGCGCAACGATCGTAGTGTTGGTAGGCTGGTCACCCGGATTATTTTTTACCTGTATGGTACCTTCTGTAGGCGTGTAAATGGTTTTGATTTTAGAAACAGGAGCTACCTGGAATCCTTTTGCAGCAGAGTCGGCTTTTGCACCGCCATCCATATTGATCCCCGGATCAGGTTTTACCTGTGGCGAGGCTTTAGAGATCTTAGTAGGAACACCATTAATAATTAAGATGGTATCGGCGTTCCTCAATATTGTTGCCCCTCCTTTTATTACCAGAGTAGTATCAGAGGTTAGGACCTGTTTATTTGTCTTTTTCTTCGCTGTCGTATCTGTATCACAAACCATTCTGATCCTTGCTGATGCGGACGCTGTCAGTCGTAAACCGAACAGGCTCACCAGAAACATGAGAATGATAACCCGGCCCTTTGATGTAGAAAGAATATTCATTATAACCAATTTTGCTATTTGTTTAGTTAGCGGGTTTTACGTTACTGTAAATCAAAATGTTTCAGGCGGGTAGCTAAATATAAAAAAGTAAGGCCCTCTTGTTGAGAGGGCCTTGTGTAACGTATTGATAATGAGAATTTATATTGCTATAATTAATTCATAACGGGGTTTAAATCCTCTTTTACAGTCATATCTAAAGCGTTACTTACCTTTTCATTCAAAAGAGCCATATTGATTACCTCCTTCATATCAGTAACGTAATGAAATTTAAGGTCTTTAGTATAATCCGCTTTTATTTCATTAATGTCCTTTTGATTTGATTTGCTCAGGATGATCTCCTTTATATTGGCACGTTTAGCCGCCAGTATTTTTTCTTTGAGACCGCCTACAGGCAAAACACGCCCGCGAAGTGTGATCTCTCCAGACATAGCCAGGTGAGGTTTTACTTTTCTCTGGGTAAATGCCGATGTCAAGGCGGTCAGCATGGTAATACCTGCTGATGGTCCGTCTTTTGGCGTAGCGCCAGCCGGTACGTGCACGTGCACATCCCACTGATCAAACAGTTTCGGATTGATATCAAAATCCTTTGCATGAGCTCTTAAATAAGCTAATGCGATGGTGGTCGATTCCTTCATCACATCACCTAGATTACCTGTCAGGGTTAAACGGCCTTTACCAGGACTTAGGCTTGCTTCGATGAATAAAATATCACCGCCAACCGATGTCCATGCCAAACCTGTTACTACACCTGCTACTTCGTTGCCTTCATAAAGGTCCTTATCAAATATCGGTGCACCTAATATTTTCTCAATGTCTTTTTTAGATACCAAAGGAACGTGCTGCTCTTCCATAGCGATGGTCTTGGCAATGCCACGTACTACCGAACCGATTTTCTTTTCAAGCGAACGCACACCCGATTCACGGGTATAGTCCTCGATCAGTTTTTCAAGAACATCATTTTTGATGACAACATCTTTGGCTTTTAAACCATGCGCCTCACGTTGTTTTGGCACCAGGTGTTGTTTGGCTATCTCGATCTTTTCCTCAATAGTATAACCATTTACATCGATGATTTCCATACGATCTAACAATGCAGGTTGTATAGAGCTCAGTGAGTTGGCTGTCGCGATGAACATTACGTTTGAAAGGTCGAAATCAACCTCAACATAATGGTCATAAAAAGTGCTGTTTTGTTCAGGGTCAAGTACCTCAAGTAAAGCTGATGAAGGATCGCCCCTGAAATCGTTGCCTACTTTATCTATCTCGTCCAATATAAATACCGGGTTAGCTGCCCCGGCTTTTTTAATAGCCTGTATAATACGGCCCGGCATAGCGCCTATATAAGTTTTACGGTGCCCCCTGATCTCAGCCTCATCTCTGATGCCGCCCAAAGCCATGCGCACATATTTACGCCCTAATGCTTTAGCTATTGATTTGCCTAAGGAAGTTTTTCCGACTCCCGGAGGGCCAACCAAACAAAGGATGGGGGCCTTCATATCATGCTTTAGCTTAAGCACGGCCAGATACTCGATAATGCGTTGCTTTACTTTATCTAAACCAAAGTGGTCTTTATCCAATATCTTTTGAGCGCGTTTCAGGTCGAAGTTATCCTTAGTGAACTCGCTCCATGGCAGATCTAGCAGTAGCTCTAAATAATTGATCTGAACTGAATAGTCAGCAGCAGCCGGATTGGTCCGGGCCAGTTTCTCGAGCTCCTTGCTAAAGTGATCATTTACCTCTTTAGACCATTTCTTTTTAATACCCCGCTTACGCAGATCTTCAATTTCCAGATCGGGTGAGTTGCCACCAAGTTCTTCCTGTATGGTCTTCAGCTGCTGGTTCAGGAAATAATCGCGTTGCTGTTTATCCAGGTCGATGCGCACCTTGCTTTGTATCTGGTTCTTCAACTCCAGCATTTGCAGGTCGAGCGTCAAGTGCTCCAGCACTGACTTGGTCCGTTCGCGCAGGTTAACGATCTCCAACAAGCGTTGCTTAGCTGCCATATCCGCATTCATATTGGATGATATGAAGTTGATCAGGAATGAAGTGCTCTCAATGTTTTTGATCGCAATTCCTGCCTCGCTCGGAATATTTGGCGAAAGCTGTATTATGCTCATGGCCATATCCTTTATGGACGATACCATGGCTTTAAATTCTTTATCTTCTTTTGGCTTTACTTCTTTAAAAGGCTCAATTATGGCCTTCAGATAAGGCTCACTCTGAACTTCTTCTTTCAGTACGAAGCGTTTTTTGCCCTGCAATATCACGGTGGTGTTACCATCGGGCATTTGCAGCATTTTTATAATGAGGGCTATAGTCCCTACTTTATGCAGTTGGTTAAATGTAGGATCTTCTATCGCGGTATCCTGCTGTGCTACTACACCTATTATTTTTTTGCCTTTGTTTGCGTCACGTATTAGTTTGATCGATTTATCCCTGCCTACGGTAATCGGTATCACTACACCCGGAAAAAGCACTGTATTACGTAACGGCAAAACCGACATTATATCCGGTATGTGTTCGTTGTTCATTTCCTCTTCATCTTCCGATGACATTAGCGGAAAGAACTCCGACTCCTCATTTATAATAGGTAAAGCATTTTTAAAATCGAATGGATCAAAACTCATCAAATTCCCTTTCTATCTCGTTGGTTGAAAACGTCATATTGTCAGCTTACAAAGCTATACCAATAATCTTAACGGGCAAAGAATATGTTAATTGCCGCAGTAATCTTATTGCTCAAGACCTATGCCAAGTTGAAAATATTACGAATTGTTGTGGTTAATATTATGTAAACTTATGATTTTTTGCGGTTTATATCAATGTTGGCAGATATAAGCGGAAAGGTCAGAAAATGGTTGGGAGGATGAAAAAAAGTCAGCATAGTTTAATAGGGTCTTTAGAGAGGGTTTGAACGTAAATTTTAATAAAATGATACATTAATATAATATTTTTACACAAAATAAGTTAATAGTGCGTAAGGTAAAGTTTACCATTTTTATTTTACAAAGGGATTTTTGATGAAGGCAACCGCTATACTGTCTTTTTTAGTCGTGTCCACGCTTAATGCGGCGATCGCTCAGAACGCCTATTTTAAGATGGGGCAACAGGCTTTTTTTGACGGTGACTTCAAGTCGGCAGTTAACCATCTTGAAAAATCCTGCATCATCGACTCCACCAATTCCAGTGCGCTCTGGATGCTGGGTTACTCATACTATCACGCCGAAAACTATAAAAAATCCATCCAGGCTTATAACAGGGTTATCGCTATAAAACCAGCTGACGGTTCTGCTTACTACTACCGTGCAAGGGCAAAGAGCTATTTAGCAAAGGATACTCACCTGAATGATCAGGATAAAGAGAAGAACTTGCTGGGCGCTATTTGGGATTATACCAAAGCTATTTCCATCGAGCCTAACAACACAACCGACAATACCAAATATTACCAGAACAGGGCTATTGCTTACCGCGATTACAGCGATTTTAAACTGCAACCCGGCTCACGCTATTATGATAAAACGCTTGCTGTGAATTCCTTGAAAGCCGCTATCCAGGATTTTGAGAAAGTTCTGTCTGATAATCCATCCCGCCAGGATATCTCCAACCTGATGGAAACAGCAAAGGCTAAATTGAGCAGCATTAATGTTGTTGCTAAAACAGCCCATCACTAATTATTTGAATAAGCCCGTTATCCGATAGGTGTTAGTGCCAAGTATTCGCACACTTTGTTTCCTGCTAATTATGTAAGTGGAATCCGGGATGTAAGTTAACTTCTCATTATTCTCATACACTATGTTTTTGGTATGATTAAAGATAGTCATCCACTTTACCTTGTCATTTTCCATCTTTATCACAATCCTTTGTGTTTTAAGCGTGGGATCCTTCGCCGTATAGCTGATAACATTCTCTGCTTTACTCACATCATAACTGTCTTTCCAGGAGGGCCTGTTAATATCGGATTCGATAAACAGGCTTAATTCTGTTCCCCAGTCCTGGATGTGAACTTTTTGGGTTTCAGGGATTTTATTGTGGATGACGGTTTTGGTGACCAAGGGGTTTGCTTTGGTCAGCCGCGCTGAATCGGCTTCGAAATAGCCTTTGATATCAAAAAAAGCTTTGGTATCAGTCGCGGCATTGCTCTCCCGTTTACAGGAAGCAATGCCCAGCAATAATATCAAAGAGGTTGTTAAAAGAGGATATCTTTTATACCAATACATCTCCGGTCATTTCTTTTGGAATCTCCACACCGATCATTTTCAGGATAGTAGGCGCGATATCACCTAGTTTGCCGTCTTTCACAGATTTTACGTCAGCATCAATCACAATACATGGTACCAGGTTGGTGGTATGTGCTGTATTCGGCGAGCCGTCGTCGTTGATCATATAATCAGCATTACCGTGATCGGCGATGATGATGAATGAGTAACCGTTTTTGATTCCGGTCTCTACAACTGCCTGTGTGCACCTGTCTGCGGTTTCAGCGGCCTTTACTACTGCTTCAAATACGCCTGTGTGACCCACCATATCAGTATTGGCAAAGTTTAATATCACCACATCAGGCCAGCCGCTTTCCAGTTCAGGGATGATAGCATCTCTGATACCCTCAGCGCTCATTTCGGGCTGAAGATCATAAGTAGCTACTTTTGGTGACGGTATCAATAAACGTTTCTCGTTCTCAAACTCTTTTTCACGTCCGCCTGAAAAGAAGAACGTTACGTGCGGATATTTCTCAGTCTCGGCAATACGGATCTGGTTCTTGCCTGCATCCTGCAATATCTCGCCTAATGTTTTGGTCAGATCATCTTTGGTGAACACCACGCGGACATTCTTAAATGTCTCGTCATAGGTAGTCATGGTGACATAATGCAGGTTGAGCGGGTGCATATTCTGCTCAGGGAATGACTTTTGGGTCAACGCCTGGGTTATCTCGCGACCACGGTCTGTGCGGAAGTTAATGCAGATCACCACATCATCGTTCTTGATCACAGCTAAAGGTGAACCGTTCTCATCTACACGAACAATCGGTTCAACAAACTCGTCGGTAACACCTGCTTCGTACGATTCTTTTACAGCATCAAGGATATTCTGAGTGTGTTTTCCGGTACCGTTAACCAGCAGGTCGTATGCCTTTTTAACGCGTTCCCAACGGTTATCGCGGTCCATCGCAAAATATCTGCCTATAGCCGAAGCCAGTTTTATCGGCGTGTTTTTGATATGGTCTTCTAACTCACCAATAAATTTTACGCCAGAATTCGGGTCAGTATCGCGGCCATCTAAAAAGGCATGAACATAGACCTTGTTCAGGTCGAATTGCCCCGCTGCATCGCAAAGGCCTTCCAAGTGTCTTATATGGGAGTGCACGCCACCATCAGAAACCAGTCCGATGAAGTGTACATCTTTATTATTATGCTTAGCGTATTCAAAGGCTTCTTTAATTACCGGGTTGCTTGGGAACTCGTTATCATCCACTGCTTTGTGAATACGGCCCAGTTCCTGGTAAACAATACGACCGGCACCCAGGTTCATGTGGCCAACCTCGGAGTTGCCCATCTGTCCGCCGGGTAAACCTACCGCAGTGCCGGAAGCTTCCAGTTTTGAATTTGGGTATTGCTGCAGCATCGAATCAAAGAAGGGTGTATTGGCTGCAAGTATTGCATTCGATTTGTCATTACGGCCGTAACCCCAGCCATCGAGTATAATTAGTACTACTTTTTTATTTTTTTCCACAATGCAAATATAATGGCAACGTTTTAATAGAGACTGCGTTTAATAGGATTAATTTTTGGATTGGGCTTATTTCGGATAATTCAATTAACTGACATGAAGCTGCTATACCTGTTTGTTCTCCTCTTTCCTTCGTTTTTTATGTCCGCAACTCCCGTGGATGTCATAGACAGGACTGCCGAATTGTTAAAAGACGGAAACACCCGCGAACTTGCCGCTACATTTTCATCCAGCATTGAAATGACCATTTTAGGCGAGGATAACGTCTATTCAAACACCCAGGCCGAGCAGGCATTGGCCGAATTTTTCAAACGCTGCCAGCCGCATTCAGCAAAGGTATTGCATCGTATCACATCCAATGCGCATTATCAATACGCGGTAATCATCCTCAACACTTCTAATGGCACTTACCGAACCTGTGTGTCGCTGAAAAGTGTGAACGGGAAGTTCGAGGTAAATGAAATGCGGATAGAAGCTGAAAAAACAAAATAATCCGCAATTGTTTATACTTTTGGGCCATAATACTCAAAAGTTTGGATAAAAAATACATACACTCCTTCATAGCCAATGCTTTAGCCGAAGATGTTGGCGATGGCGATCATACTTCACTGGCAACTATTCCTGCCGGAACACAAGGAAAAGCAAGATTACTGGTAAAAGACACAGGTATACTGGCCGGTGTTGAATTGTCGCTCGAAATATTTAAGCAGGTTGACCCCAATCTGAAAGTAAATGTGCTGTTACAAGACGGTGCAGCAATAAAACCAAAAGATATTGCTTTCGAGGTTGAAGGTGATGCACAAAGCATCCTGACCGCGGAACGCCTGGTGCTGAACTGCATGCAGCGCATGTCGGGCGTAGCCACAAAAACTCACGGGATAGTTGAATTACTAAAAGGAACTAATACCAAAGTTTTAGACACCCGCAAAACCACTCCGGGAATGCGCTACCTCGAAAAATTGGCAGTAAAAATAGGTGGAGGGGTTAATCACCGCTTTGGGTTGTTTGATATGATCCTGATCAAGGATAATCATGTGGATTATTCTGGTGGAATTAAACAAGCTATCCAGAATACTAAAGGTTATCTGCAGAAAACCGGCAAAAAGCTGGCTATCGAAATAGAAGTACGCAACCTGGATGAATTACAGCAGGTATTAGACGAAGGTGGTATAGACCGTATTTTGATTGATAACTTCGATCTTGAGAATCTGAGCAAAGCAGTTGACATGATTGGCGGGAAGTACGAAACAGAGGCATCAGGTGGAATTACGATTGATAATATCCGCCAATATGCCGACTGCGGAGTAGATTATATATCAGTAGGCGCGTTGACACACTCAGTTAGGAGCCTGGATTTGAGTCTGAAAGCAGTATAAACTTATTATTTGTTGATTGGTATTTTGATAGATATTAACGTGTATGATAGTTAGTCCGTATCATTTTATTAATATTGTGCAGCAATGATTAACGAATACACGATTTGGGCGCTCGTTTTAGCTTATCTGTTGGGATCGATCCCGACAGCGGTGTGGATTGGCCGGGCGTTTTATGACATCGATGTACGTGAATATGGCAGCGGCAATGCCGGCGCCACCAATACTTTCCGTGTGCTGGGCAAAAAAGCCGGTATTCCTGTAATGCTTATTGATATACTCAAAGGCTTTACTGCCACTAAACTGGTGGTATTTATAGGTATTTCAACAACCGGCGGACCTCATTCCGTATCTTATATCAATTTAGAACTCGCTTTAGGTATTGCAGCTGTAATGGGCCACTTATTCCCCGTTCTTGCCGGTTTCCGCGGAGGAAAGGGCATCGCAACACTTTTCGGAATGGTGCTGGCGGTGCATTTGCAAGCGGCATTACTTTGTATCATTGTATTTATTATCGTGCTGCTGGTTACCCGCTATGTATCACTAAGTTCCATAGTTGCGGGCTTTACTTATCTGATTGGCGTTACTTTTGTATATCCTTTATATATTCGTTCGGTGATCATTTATGGCATGTGTATTTGTGCACTCATATTGGTTACGCACCAAAAGAATATTGAACGGTTATTGAAGGGAAAAGAATCAAAAGTTAATCTCTTTAAGCGAAAGGAGGCCTAAAATGGGCAAAATAAAATTTTCAGTATTCGCATGTTTCCTTGCGAGTTTAATCGCCTGCTCCACTGTCCCATTAACAGGACGAAAACAATTCAGTCTTGTTGGTGATAGCGAGATCAATACGTCGGCCGCACAAAGTTATAAACAGCTTTTGTCGGACCCCAAAACTACGGTGATCACCAATACCCGTGATGCTGAAAGTGTCAGAAGAGTTGGCAATAAACTATCCGTCGCCATTGAGAATTATCTCAAGCAAAACGGCTACGGCGGTCAATACAGTTTCAATTGGGAGTTTAACCTTATCCAAAGTAAAGAAGTTAATGCCTGGTGTATGCCCGGTGGTAAAGTGGCCGTTTATAGCGGGATATTGCCTATAACTATGGACGATGCAGGTTTAGCCACGGTAATGGGCCACGAAATTGGTCATGCTATTGCACGGCATTCGGCCGAACGCATTTCACAACAAATGGCAGCCCAGTTTGGCGGCGCTGTGGTTGGCGCAGCGGCATCCGACAAGTCGCAAACCACACAGACTGTTGTAAACGAGCTTTATGGTGTAGGCGGACAATTGGTCTTGCTAAAATATTCAAGAAACCAGGAATCAGAGGCGGATCGGTTAGGTTTGATCTTTATGTCGATGGCCGGGTATGATCCTAATAATGCCGTTGCATTCTGGCAGCGGATGGCTGCGCAAAATAAAGGTGGAGCACCACCGGAATTTCTAAGTACGCACCCGGCAGATGCAACACGTATACAGGCTATCAAGAATAATATTCCTGAAGCCATGAAATATTATCATCATTAAAATTATGCCGGCACCTAAACCAGCATTCTTAACTGCTAAATGGAATAACCTCATCATGCTGAATTATGAGGTTGATCCGGATATTCTGAAACCGCATATGCCGCCTTTTACTGAACTCGATCTTTGGCAAGGAAAGGCGTTGGTGAGCATGGTTGGTTTCCTTTTCAGAGACACAAGAGTAAAAGGGATCAAATGGCCATTCCATGTTAATTTTGAAGAAGTGAACCTTCGCTTTTACGTAAAGTATTACGATGGTGCAGATTGGAAACGCGGCGCGGTTTTTATAAGCGAGATCGTTCCCAAACCTATCATAGCTTCTATCGCGAATAATCTCTATAAAGAACACTACAGCGCGATGCCGATGAGGCATAGTATTGCTGCTGTTTCTGAAGATAAGACCCAATATCTATATGAATGGAAATTGAATGGCCATTGGAACTGTTTGGGCGGAACGGTAAATAATAAACTGGCACCCATCACAGCCGATAGTCAGGAGGAATTCATACTGGAACACTACTGGGGATACAACAAGATCAGCAGAGATTTGACAATGGAATACCAGGTAGAGCATATCAGCTGGAACGCAGGTATCGTAACCGATCCGGTATTTGAGGCAGATATAGCCCGTTTATATGGAAAAGAATTTGAGCCATTTTTAAACAAGCAACCTTATTCAGCATTTTTTGCAGATGGTTCGGATATCATCGTCAGGGGTGGGACGAAAATCCGCTTTGCCCCAAAACTTCCAGAATTGCCTGTGCTTTAAGCAGACACTCTTCGTATTCTTTTTCAGGTTCAGCATGATAGGTAATAGCGCTGCCTACCTGGAATGATAGATATTGATTTGTTGCATTATAAAGAAGCGTGCGGATCACCACATTAAAATCGAAATCACTATCCGGACTAAAATAACCCACTGCTCCCGAATAAACCCCGCGTTTGCTTCGCTCATATTGCTCCATCAATTGCATAGCACTAATCTTCGGTGCGCCGGTCATGCTGCCCATCGGGAAGGTGTTTTTAATAGCTTCAACCGCCGAAACATCGTCTCTCATCTCACAAACCACTGTCGATATCATTTGATGAACCTGGCGGAAACTGTAAATGCCAAATAGTTCTTCTGTGGTAACCGTCCCAGCTTTAGCAGATTTAGTCAGATCATTCCGCACCAGGTCAACGATCATTACGTTTTCCTGCAATTCTTTTGGATGGCCTTTTAAGCTTTCTTTGGATAATTTGTCTACTTGAGGATCATCATGCCTTTTTGAAGTTCCTTTAATGGGTTGAGATATAAGCTTATTATCACGCTTTGCCAAAAAGCGTTCAGGCGAGGCAGATAAAATATATTTATCCCTCACTTTAAAAAATGCAGCAAAGGGATTAGGTGAAATCTGATTTAGTTTGATGAATACCTGTAAAGGGTCAATCACTGCATTCTCCGCAAAAAATTCCTGGCAAAAATTCGTAACGTAGATATCCCCGCGACTGATATGCTCCTTAATTTTGATTACAGTATCGATGTATTCTTGTTTATCAAATCGGTAATTGAGCGTCATTGGGTGATCAGCTTGGTTACTCCGAATAACTTGACTATCTATCTCATTCAACAATCGCTCCGGGTTATCAGAAACAATCTCAAGCTGACCATTTTTAATAATCAGCAAATGCTCCGGCGCAAAAAAATACATACCGGGAAATTGCAGGTGATCGGGATTATGCGATTCCAGTTTTTCGATCTCATTCTTTAAATCGTAAGTCAAAAAGCCTGTAATCCATCCGAGGTTTTTGGAGCGGAAATTTTCAAGCGCTTCGAAAGAGGAGTTGGATGTTGTTATCAATTCATCCTTAACCCCAACTACCAATAACAAGTCAAACTTTGAATACTGATCACTAAACTTATTCGAATCAAGGCAACAAAACACATCAAAGGGTGAGGCCCATTGCAAGGCTTTTTGTTTGAAAATTTCGGGATCGGTTACCGGGATAATCACGGTGTAAAAGTAATCAAGTAAAATGAAAAGGCTCCCTGCATTGCAAAGAGCCTTTGTATGATTTTCGTAAAATTGATCTTAGTGTAACTGCAAAGTCTGCTTACGATCTGGGCCTACTGATAAGAATTTCACCGGAACACCTAATTCTGCTTCCAGGTAATCGATATATGATTTCAGTTTCGCAGGTATTTCAGATAGTTCGGTGATACCGGTCAGGTCTTCATTCCAACCGTCTATTTCTTTAAAAATAGGCTCTGGTTTTACTGAGCAGATATCATAAGGCATATAATCGATAACCTCGCCATTATAGTTATAATGTGTGCAAGCGTATATCTTTTCAAAGCCGCTCAGCACATCCGCTTTGGTCATTACTAATTGGGTAACGCCGCTCAGCAGAATAGCATATTTCAAAGCGGGAAGATCGATCCATCCTGTACGGCGTGGCCTGCCTGTAGTAGCGCCAAACTCATGGCCGATTTGACGAAGCTCTTCGCCTAAATCATTATCCAGTTCAGTAGGGAAGGGGCCGCCACCAACACGGGTGCAATACGCTTTGAAGATACCGATCACATCACCAATCTTGCTCGGAGCAACACCTAAGCCAGTACAAGCACCGGCTGCAGTAGTATTTGATGAAGTTACGAACGGATATGAACCGAAATCGATATCCAGCATAGCACCCTGGGCACCTTCAGCTAAGACCTTTTTGCCTTCTTTCAGGTAATTATTTACTAAATGCTCGGAATCAACCAGCGGAAATTTGTGGATCAGCTCGATAGCTTCAAAGAATGCTTTTTCACGTTCGCTGAAATCAGGCACTTCGCCATATAATGATTGCAGCATAGAAGTATGCTTGTCAACCAGTTTCTGGTAGCGCTCTTTAAAATCAGGAAGAATAGTATCCCCGATACGTAAACCGTTGCGGCCTGTTTTATCCATATAAGTCGGACCGATACCTTTAAGGGTTGAACCAATCTTACCTTCGCCCATCTTCTTTTCAGAAGCAGCGTCCAATAATTGGTGAGTAGGTAATATCAGGTGCGCTTTTTTAGCGATCACCAGGTTTTTTTTTGCCTGCAGGTCGTGCCCGGCATCTTTAAGCTTTTCCAATTCCTTTTTCAGGGTGATCGGGTCGATCACAACCCCGTTACCGATCAGGTTAAGCGTGTTCTCAAAAAATATCCCTGAAGGAATGGTATTTAAAACGAATTTCTTTCCGTCAAACTCAAGGGTGTGTCCGGCGTTTGGTCCGCCCTGGAAACGTGCTATCAGATCGTAGCCTGCACTTAGTACGTCAACAATTTTTCCTTTACCCTCGTCGCCCCATTGGAGGCCTAATAATACGTCAACAGCCATTAATTTTTTATTCTTTTTTTATAATGTTCGTCAAATGCTTTTACAATAGTCGCTTTTACGTCCGACCACGTCACCCCGTCTAAACCGTCCGGATCGGCATCATCTTCTGCATCAGTAAAATAAACAACCGATCTAATCACTGCAAAGGTATCATCATATTTATATCTATCATGATAAAATTGAAAAAGACTATCAAATGAATAAAAGTGCAGAAGTTTAGCTATATCCCAAAAGTCTTTTTTCACCCCACGGCCTTTAATAGCATTAAGTTTCAATGCTATTAAGTCTTTAATATCGGCAAAAGGGATATTGTCTATAATTTGTACCGGATGCAGGAATGGATCACGGACTGACACGAAGTCAACCTTAACGCCGTGGATTATGCATTGATAAATTGACTTAGATCGTTCATTTGTTGTAATAATCTGACCAAAAACATCTTCCAGCGTTTCAACCAAAATTTGTTTGTCGAATGGCTGATCTGTAAAGAAATCTAGGTCGATCGATCGTCTGTGGCCAAATAAAAGAGAAAGTGCGGTACCACCAACCAATCTGAATTGTTTTAATTCAGGTAATGAAACGATTTTTTTTAGAAGTTCCAGTGTTGCTGGTTGGACTGTTTCTTCTCGTAGCATTTAAAGTCGGTAGGTTTAACCTTGAATAAAGTGCAGCAAAAGTTAATGCTGATATCTGAAAGCCAAAGCGCCTGTAGGGATAATTCTTTTACTTTTTTAAAACCGTAATAGTTGAGGACGTTAATAAAATCATCTTCTGTACCTCTCTCGATAACCTTTTCAATAACATGACGGGCATTTTTCTGATAATCGATCTTTTCCATATCGACATCCCAAAAAGCTTGCTTGCTTAAGATAGGTTTATTCATTGTTTACGATACTTTTCTCTCACAAAACCCTGCCTTTAGTTTTTCACAATTTCCGTAAAGGTTAAGGGAGTGGTGTTTGATCTCGAATTTGAGTAATCCGCCCATCATGCTTTGTATCTGCTGGATACGCGGGTCGCAAAATTCAACCACTTTTCCGCAATCGATACAAATGATGTGGTCGTGTTGCTTATAGCCGTAAGATTTCTCAAACTGGGCCATATTTTTGCCAAACTGGTGTTTGGTCACCAGGTCGCATGATACTAATAGCTCCAGCGTATTATACACAGTAGCGCGGCTCACGCGGTATTTCTTATTTTTCATGTGGATGTACAAGGATTCCACATCAAAATGATCGGTACGCGAGTAAATTTCTTCCAGTATCGCAAAACGCTCAGGCGTTTTTCTCAGGTTTTTATTTTCGAGATACGCCTCGAAAATCTTCTTAACCATTTCAATGGTTTCGGGTTGAGACATAGTAGTTTATTAAAGGGCCAAAGTTATTAATAATTAAACAGAATCAAGAGCCAAGAATCAAGAGTCAAGATATCCTAATATCAAATTCTTAGTGAAATAATTCTGTCTTGCTTCTTGAATCTTGACTCCTGGTTCTCTCTTCACGACGCTTTCTCAATGGCTGAATCAAAACGGTTTACCGACGTAACGCCTTTTACCTGTTTCAATCGCTTGATCAGGTTATCCAGGTGCTCGGTATCGTTCACATATACCATAATGGTGCCTTCGAAAATACCGTTATCACTATCTACTGTGATCGAGCGCATATTCACCTTAAAATCGTTTGAAATTACGGTAGTCAACTTGTTGATCAGACCCACATCGTCGATACCTGTAATGCGTAAGCCAGTAAGAAACGCTAGTTCCTGCTGGTTGGTCCACCGGGCTTTTACAATGCGGTAGCCATAGTTGGCCATTAGTTTGGCTGCATTTGGACAGTTGGTACGATGTATTTTGATGCCGTCGCTCACGGTAATAAAGCCAAATACATCGTCGCCAGGGATCGGGTTACAGCAGTTAGCCAGTTTGTAGTCGATCTTTTGCATGTCCTCGCCAATCAGCAGCATATCGCTGTCTTTAGCTTTGATATTGCGCAACAGGCCCTGGACCTGGTCTACTTCGATCTTATCCTGAGGTTTGTTTTCAATTACTTTTTCAGATGCCTGGTATTCTTTCAGGTCCTTCATGTCAATGATGCCTTGTGCAACATTGTAGAAAAGATCCTGCGTCGACTGCAGCTTAAAAAAGTAACTGATCTTATGAATATTTTCCGAGTTGTAAGTGATCTTCAGCGACTTCAGTTTACGCTCCAATATCTCTTTACCCTCATCAGCAACTTTGCGTTTTTCTTCTTTTAAGGCCGATTTTATCTTGGCTTTTGCCTTGGCTGTCACCACAATGTTCAGCCAATCCTCTTTTGGAGTTTGCTTGCTGGAGGTAATAACCTCTACCTGGTCACCATTTTGAAGCTTGTAACCCAGTGGAACCAATTTGTGATTCACCTTAGCACCGATACAGCTTGCACCCACGTCGGTATGTATTTCAAATGCAAAATCGAGCGCCGTGGCATTTTGCGGTAACTGGATCAGGGCACCTTTTGGGGTAAAAATGAATATCTCGTCAGAGAAGAGATTCATTTTGAAATCATCCAAAAAGTCGAGCGCGTTCGATTCAGGATTTTTCAGCATATCGCGAACCTTTTGCACCCATTGATCTAAACCACTGTCTGATGATGATTCTTTATATTTCCAATGCGCGGCGAAACCCTTTTCAGCAATCTCGTTCATGCGCTTGGTTCGTATCTGCACTTCAACCCACTGTCCGCGTGGGCCCATTACTGTGGTATGTAATGATTCATAACCATTTGCTTTAGGCGATGATATCCAATCACGCAAGCGGTCAGGATTAGGTCGATACAAATCGGTTACTATAGAATATGCCTTCCAGCATTCAGATTTTTCGTTTTCTGGAGTGCTATCCAGAATGATCCTGATGGCAAAAAGGTCATACACTTCCTCAAAAGGTATAGCCTTTTTCTTCATTTTGTTCCAGATGGAATGGATAGATTTTGGTCTGCCGAACACATCAGCATGCAATCCCTGGCCTTCTAAAACCTTTTTCAAAGGCTCGATAAAATCACGAATGAATTTTTCCCGTTCAGCCTTTTTCTCGTTCAGCTTATTTTTGATGAATTGGTAAGTCTCGCGCTCCATGTATTTCATGGAAAGATCTTCCAGCTCAGATTTTATCGCATATAAACCCAATCGGTGAGCGAGAGGAGCATAGAGATACACCGTTTCAGACGAAAGCTTCAACTGCTTGTCACGCGGCATAAACTCCATCGTCCGCATGTTGTGCAGGCGGTCGGCCAGCTTGATCAGGATCACCCTCACATCGTCTGCAAGGGTAAGCAGCATCTTACGGAAGTTTTCCGCCTGTAGTGAGCTATTTGTATCAAATACACCGGATATTTTGGTCAGGCCGTCGATGATCTTGGCTACTTTCTTACCGAATTCCCTTTCAATGTCATCAAGCGTTACATCAGTATCCTCCACTACGTCATGCAACAGGGCGCATACAATGGAGGTTGTACCAAGCCCGATCTCTTCCGCAGCTATCTGCGCAACTGCTATCGGGTGGTATATATAAGGCTCACCGGACTTGCGGCGCATATCTTTATGGCTCTCCAATGCCATATCGAAGGCCTTGCGTATCATCCGTTTATCGCCTTTTTGTAAAGTGGATTTACTGGCGCGTAGTAAAGCACGGTATCTTTTCAGTATCTCATTCTTTTCGGCTTCTATATCAATCACTAAATCTTTCATGTGCGTTTACCCGTATAATATATAACTGGCTTGCAATTAAATGGATTAATTGCAGTTGTATTTAAATACCCAAAAATTTAATTTAATTTTGTAATACGTAAAATTATGAAATTTATTGGTTTTCTTCTGGTGTTTTGCTGTAGTGCGGCTTTGGTTAAAGCCCAGGATCAGTTGCCACGTCAGTTATCTACGGGCAAAAATGATACCATCAAGACCTATGTTACCAATATTGACGGAGAGCTGGTGCCGATGATCGTTACCCCCGAGATCAAGATCGTGGATGTAAGAATATTCAAGAGCAAAGCCGATCGCGACGCTTATAACCGTTTGAGGTACAATGTTTACAAAGTAATGCCTTATGCGAAGCTGGCTTCTGAAAGATACCAGAAATTACAGCGCAGCCTGGCTACAACAGGCGATAAGAAAACACAAAAGCGTATGATTGATACCTGCGAAACAGAGATCAAAGCGCTGTTTAAGAAAGAAATTGAAAACCTGACAATTAGTCAGGGCGAGATATTAATTAAGTTAATTGACAGGCAAACCGGTACTACCAGTTATGAAATGGTAAAGGAATTGAAAGGTGGATTGAAAGCATTTATGTTTCAGTCTGTTGCCAGGTTCTTTGGCCATAACCTGAAGGAAACCTACGACCCAAGCGAGGAACGAGATATCGAAGCAATTCTACAACAAGCAGGATACTATTCCTATCAGAATTAATGGATAATAACAGCATCTACCAGTTTAATGTTCAACAATTAGACGGTGAAGAGATAAGCTTGTCCGATTACAAGGACAAAGTGCTTTTGGTTGTCAATACAGCGTCAGAATGTGGATTTACCCCTCAGCTTAAAGACCTCGGTATTTTAAAAGAACAATTCAAAGATCAGGACTTCGAAATCCTGGCATTTCCTTCCAATGATTTTGGCGGACAAGAGCCTTTGGAAGGTGTTGAGCTCGAGGCTTTTTGCAAAAAAGCTGGGGCCAACTATCCTGTTTTTGAGAAGATTAGGGTTCGTGGACCCTATGCTCATCCGCTTTATAAATTTTTTGCCGATAAAAAGCTGAATGGCAAACTGAAGTCGACCCCACGATGGAATTTCCATAAGTTTTTGGTGAGCAAAGCAGGGGTGGTCACCGACTTTTTTTACCCTTTTACAAAACCGACCTCTTCCAAAATACGCAAGAAAATCGCACGTTTGCTATCGGTTAAAAGTTAATTGCCTTTTATATGAAATTAGATATACTGGTATTGCCGGTCCACCCGGATGATGCCGAATTAGGCTGTTCAGGAACTATTGTTAAAGAAATAGCCCTCGGTAAGAAAGTAGGCATCGTCGACCTTACCCGAGGTGAGCTGGGTACAAGAGGCTCTGCAGAAATACGCGACAAGGAGTCGGCTGCATCATCCAAAATATTGGGACTTGCTGTACGCGATAACCTGGGGTTACCCGACGGCTTTTTTGAAAATAGCAAACCGCATCAGTTAAAAGTGATCGAAGCAATCCGCAGGTTTAAACCGGAGATCGTGATCACCAATGCTTATCATGACCGTCACCCTGACCATGGCCGGGCCAGTGACCTGGTAGAAGACTCAGCCTTTTTATCGGGATTGCGCAAGATCGAAACCTGGTATAATGGCGAGAAGCAGGAGGAATGGCGCCCAAATCTGGTACTTCACTTTATCCAGGATAATTACATCAAGCCTGATATATTGATAGATGTGACGGATCAGTGGGATAAAAAGATAGAAAGCATACATGCATTCGGTTCGCAATTTTATAATCCAGAGTGGGAAAATGAACCACAGACCTATATTTCGTCACCTGAATTTATACAGATCATAGAGGCACGTGCACGTGAGTACGGGAAAAGTATCGGTGTGAAATTTGCCGAAGGCTTTATATCGCGAAAGATTCTAGGTGTTAATGATCTGTTTGATCTGAAATGATGTACATAGAGACGCAACGCATTGCGTCTCTATGTAGATTCTTAGACTCTTACGTATTCGAAGCGGTTATTATCGTTACTTCTTTCGCGTCTCAGTTTGTTCTCTTTAGCAAGCTTTAATAGTATTCCCGAAAGTTCAGATGTTTTAAAGTCTGAATCGTAGCTTTCCTTGCAGTAATCTGCTATTTCAGAAATTGAATGGCTGGAGTTAAAGAAGTCGGTCAGCAGTAACTGGTTCAGCACTTTGGTAGCCCCAGGTTTTTTACGGCCATTGATTGAATGGTTGTCATCATCCTCGGCCTGCCTGTTTCTGCGTACTCTCCTGTTGAAGGCATCGGCCCCATCCAATTCTCCTTTCTCAGACTCGATCATAGCGTCCAGCAGCCGGTCTACCACCTTTACCTGGACGGCCTCAGACCGGAAGGAGTTAACAACTTCGGAAATTTCTAAAAGCTGTTTCTTTAATTTTTCGATATGCTTGCTCATGGTATATGTATACTATCCCTTAGGGGTATTTAAATTAATTACCTAATAATAAAGGCAATATTGCCTTTAAGGTTCAAAAAATAGTGTATATTAATATATGGGTTAGTAATAAACGCAAATGTGCGTATATAGTATCTATATTAGGAAAAAAGGGCCTGTTTTTTATCAAAACAGGCCCTTTGTAGCAAAATTATTACAAGCTTATTATAATATGCCTAATATTGTCTCCAATACGGACAGGCCTTCGTCAATATGGGCCTTATCCATAATGAGTGCCGGCCTGAACCGGATGGTATGACTACCGCAGCCAAGGAACATCACATTTCTTTTCATTCCTTCTTTAATAAAGGCGTCGCGTTTTGCCTTGTCAGGGAAGTCAAAGGCGGTAAGCAAACCACGTCCTCTCACATTGCTGACCAGTGAATTTTTTTCAGCTATGCGGGTCAATTCACTTTGAAGGTGCTCACCAACAACAGCTGCATTTTCGCAAAGATTATCTTCTTCAATGATCTCCATTATTTTTGACGACCGCACCATGTCTACCAAACTACCACCCCAGGTGGAGTTAATTCGTGATGGAATACGGAAAACGTTATTCTCTACTTCATCTACTTTGTTGCCCACCAATATGCCGCATACCTGCATCTTTTTTCCAAAGGCAATGATATCCGGACGTGCTTTTTCGCCATAATGCTCATGGCACCAGAATTTGCCGGTAAGGCCAACGCCGGTCTGCACTTCGTCATAGATTAACATAGCATCGTTCTCATCAGCAATCACTCTCAATTGTTCTAAAAATTCCTGGCGAACGTGGTTATCACCACCCTCTGATTGGATAGGCTCAATAATGATCGCGCAGATGTCATCTTTATTTACTTCGAATGCTTTTTTGATCTGTTTAATCGACAAAGCTTCTCGCCTTAGCAGGTCCTCATGGTTGGCATCCGTATAAGGAAAATTCATAGCCGGATGAGATACGCGCGGCCAATCAAACTTGGCAAACCACTTGGTTTTTACAGGTTGTGTATTGGTCAGGCTTAAAGTATAGCCGCTACGTCCGTGGAAGGCATGTTCAAAATGTAATACTTTAAATCCTTTCTCTTTGGTATAGCCTTTGGTAAAATTCTTTTGCACTTTCCAGTCCATGGCAACTTTAAGAGCATTCTCAATTGCCAAAGAACCGCCAGAGATAAAGAATGCATGTGGCAGATAGTCAGGAATACCTACACGAGCAAATGTTTCAACAAACTGCGCGTATTGCGTGGTGTAAATGTCGGAGTTTGATGGGTTGGTCAAAGCTGCCAGCATCAGGTTCTTTTTGAACTCTTCGTCATTTACCATTTTGGGGTGATTATAACCTAATGGCACCGAAGCAAAGCAGGTAAAAAAGTCAAGATAGGTACGTTTATATTTGGCATCGTAAATGTAAACACCTTTACTTTTTTCCATGTCAAAAGTAAGGTCGAAGCCATCGGCAAGGATATGCTTCTTTAATGAATCCTGCACATTTTCGGGAGCAACTAGTAGGTTATACATAAGCAATTGGTTTGTTTCAAATTTACTAAAAAGTGCTCAAAAACAATAGTTTAGGCGGTTTTTGAACCGATGAACCAAAAAGTAACTTTAAATTGTTTAAACCTATATTTTGGACTGATTGCCAAAGTAGTTCTTAGGATTTAGTAGAAAAATTTCTCGGCAGAATTGAAAATTTCGGCGTGAAATGTCAGATTTTGAACTTATCTTTCATTCCCAACAAGCCCCATATACCCCCGGTATGAATAGCTAATATCCGGCTGCCGGGCGGAAAGTGATTTTTTGCAGCAAGGTCATACAAAGCGTACAACATTTTACCGGTATAAATAGGTTCGATCAATATCCCGGTCGAAGTCACAAATTGTTTGACAAAGCGGCTCAACTCATCATTTACTTTGCCATATCCGCCAAAATGATAATCTATGTGAAGATGATAAGCCGATGGACTTTCCAGGAATGCATCGATATCTTTCCTCAAAAACTCGCCATTTTTCAAAACAGGTACCCCATGAAACTGAGTAGAGAGTTTATGCTGAGCTATACCATTGATGATACCCGCGGCCGTCGTTCCGGTACCACTGGCACAGATAATATGATCATATGTATCATTTAGTTCGTCGACCAACTCGCTGCAGCCTTTTGCTCCTAAGAGCGATGAGCCGCCTTCATCAATAAAAAAGGCATTACTATCATTACCAAAATGTATATCGAACAATGCTTGTTTATCCCTATAGCTTTCCCGATCAGTGAATATCAGGTTCATGCCGTGCAATCGACATAAAAATAAAGTATCGTTATTTACTTCTTCTCCGCGCACAAAGCCAGTCGACCTAAAACCAAACTTTGCAGCTGCCGCAGATGTTGCCACTAAATGATTGGAGTACGCTCCGCCAAAAGTAACGAGGTGTGTTTTATGTTGCGATTGAGCTTCTTTCAGTAAATATTTCAGCTTGCGCCATTTATTCCCCGAGATGATTGGATGGATCAGGTCATCGCGTTTAATGAAAACTTGTAAGCCCCGTTCATCAAACAATTTATCATGAATTTGATGGACAGGGCTATAGATCTCAAAATCGATGTTCATTAAGCAAAGGTAGAACAAGTATCCCGCTATCATCAATAGTCTGAAAAAACGAGTACTTTTGCTGCAATGACAACGGAAAACGAACTGTTAGAACAGGAAGAACAAGATTTATATGAACACCTGCGCATTATAGTTGATAAAGGCCAATCCTTGCTGCGTATCGACAAGTTCCTGATGCACCGTATTGAGAATGCTTCACGTAACCGTATTCAGAACGCTATTGAGCAGGGAAACGTACGGGTTAATGATAAAGCCATAAAAGCCAGCTACAAAGTAAAGCCGTTGGATGTTATTTCAGTTGTTTTACCTCACCCGCCCCGTGATACTGAAGTTTACCCTGAAGAACTGCCATTAAATATTATTTATGAAGACGATGATGTGCTGGTAGTAAATAAAGAAGCGGGTATGGTAGTGCACCCTGGCTATAATAACTATACCGGCACACTGGTTAACGGCCTGGTTTTCCATTTTCAACAATTACCAACTTTGCCGGGCAATGACGGCAGGCCGGGTTTGGTCCACCGAATTGACAAGGACACATCGGGTTTATTACTTATCAGTAAAAACGAACGCTCGATGACTTACCTGGCTCGCCAGTTTTTTGATCATACTATCACCCGTAAATACATCGCTTTAGCATGGGGCGATTTAGAACAAGATGGAACAGTGGAAGGCTATATAGGCCGTAGTGTAAGCGACCGCCGCGTAATGTCCATACATGATGACCCGGAGAAAGGAAAGTGGTCGGTTACGCACTATAAAGTTTTAGAACGATTGAATTATGTGACCTTGATAGAATGCCAACTGGAAACCGGCCGCACGCACCAGATCAGGGCACATATGAAGCATGTCGGTCACCCTCTGTTCAGCGACGCTACTTATGGCGGAGATAAGATCATCAAAGGAACAGTGTTCAGTAAATACAAACAGTTTGTTGAGAATTGCTTCGAACTGATGCCCCGCCAGGCCTTGCATGCTCAAACATTGGGGTTTACTCACCCCTCCACAAAAAAGTATATGCACTTTGAAGCACCCTTACCGCAGGACTTTATAGCAGTATTGGAAAAGTGGCGCAAGTACTCAAACATAGATGTGAGAACTTAGATTTGAGATATGAGAAACAAAAAACAATAAAAAGACTTAATTTAATGCTGAATTTGAAATCTCAAATCTAACATCTCAAATCTCACATCTAATAAAATGGCTCCTTTGTTTATCAACTTCAATGGCGAATTGCTCCCCGGCGATAGTCGCTTGCTAACGACAGCTAACCGTGCTTTCAGGTACGGAGATGGCTTGTTTGAGAGCATGAGGCTGATGAAAGGTCATTTAAAGTTTGCCGATCAGCATGCAGACAGACTTCAGCGAGGAATGAAAGTGCTGAAAATTGACGGATACTCGCAAATGGATAGCTGGTTTTTAAAGGAAAAAGTAGAACAACTGGCTGCACGGAATAAAATTAAACACGGTCGTTTGCGGTTGACGGTTTTTAGAGATGCAGAAGGCTTATATACCCCCACGCAAAATAAAATGGCCTATTGCCTCGAAATGCAGCCATTGGATGAACCTCGGTATTTTCTAAACGAGAAGGGACTGATCATGGATATTTTTACCGAAGTGAGCAAGCCCACCAATATCCTGTCAAATATTAAAACCTGTAACTCTTTGATCTATGTTTTAGCCGGCATATTTAAAAGTCAAAACCGGCTGGATGACGCCTTCCTGCTTAATCAAAATGGGTCATTGTGTGAGGCAAGCAGTTCCAATATTTTTGTTTGGTATAAAAGTCACCTTTACACACCCGCTTTAAGCGAGGGCTGCGTAGAGGGGGTGATGCGGCAGATTGTGATCAAGCTTGCTAAACAAAGCAATATTCCATTCACCGAAGCACAGATAAACCCGGATATTTTATATGAAGCCGACGAGGTTTTCCTTACCAATGCCACCAGGGGCATACAATGGGTAATGGGTTTTGGTGTTAAGCGTTATTTCAATCAGCTAAGCAAAGGTTTAATAGGGGAGTTGAACAAATTGTAAGAGATATATCGTTTGCTATATCAATTCGTAAACGCAGGGTGGCGAGGGGTAGCCCCTAATGGGGCATAATTCTTTTTTCATTTTTGGCTACAAAGCGGTTGTCCCTATGGGACATTCTTTTGCAACCATCACTGTCGCCTTTATTGTAGAATTTTAGAATCAATTATTGTGTGCCAATAGAAAATACCCCGTAGGGGTTACCGCTTTGTAGATATGGCGTAGAAAGGAATCTTTTTGCCCCGTAGGGACTACCCTCGAACATGCAGGTCTATTCGGGCGATTTAAAAACATACCGCTCATCAAAATCAACATCAAAACTCTTTAAAATTTGCTGGTATTCTTCCAGAAACGTAGTCTTTTTATGATGCTCTTGCTGATTTAATATATAATTCACCACTTTATCTATTTGCGATCTGCTATGACTGAATGCACCATAACCATCCTGCCATTGAAATTTCGTTGGAGTCAATTTCTCCTTATTTATCCATTCAGAAGAATCGCCTTTTACCAGTCTCATCAAATCGGAAATTGATTGGGCCGGATTCAATCCGACAAATAAATGAAGGTGGTCAGGCATATTGTTGATCGCTAAAACTTTGTGCACGTTGTTCTGAACTGTTGCAATGATATAGAGACGTAACCGCTCATCCCAGCTTTCATTCAATAATGAAGCACGATATTTTACCGCAAATACAAAATGAATGTATAATTGCGTGTAGGTATTAGGCATGAGTATGAAATATTGATAAGGTTAACTAATGATATTAATAGGAATTTACAACCTCACCCCTCTCAAAAACTCTTGTATCCCCATCCGTTTTTTACCCTCCATCTGAACATCGGTCAAATGAACAAAGCCATCAGTTGCTGAAACTTTTAAAAATGTGCGGTTATCAGAGAAGAACTCGCCTGGCTTTTCGCTGCTATCGGCTAATTCAAATTCTGCACCAAACACTTTCAGTATCTTATCGTTCAGTGTGGTATAGGCGGTAGGGTACGGGCTAAGTCCTCTGATAAAATTGTATACCTTTTCTGCTGGCTGATCCCAGTTGATATTACAATCTTCCTTAAAAATTTTCGGTGCATGTTTTAATTCCATGCCTTCAGTCAAATGCTCCTGAGGATTTTCGGTATATCGGCCGCTTTCTACGGCCTTTACTGTTTTAACCAATAAACCAGCGCCTTTGGCCATCAGCCGGTCGTGTAAGTCCCCGGCTGTTTCACGACCGGTCAAAGTCACTTTTTCGGTAAACAAAATATCCCCGGTATCTATTTCGTGTTTTAAGAAAAAGGTTGTTACTCCACTTTCTTTTTCACCATTGATCAATACCCAATTGATAGGCGCAGCACCGCGGTACTGCGGTAACAATGATGCATGCAGATTAATGGTACCTGAACTCGGCATGTTCCAAACAACCTCGGGCAACATGCGGAAAGCTACCACTACCTGCAGATCGGCATTAAGAGCTTTTAGTTCTTCCAGGAATTGTTCGTCCTTCAACTTTACAGGCTGAAGTACCTTCAGGCCATTAGCTACAGCATATTTTTTAACAGCGCTTTCATTTCTTTGCTGTCCCCGTCCAGCGGGTTTATCCGGCGCGGTAACTACACCAACAATATTGCAGCCTGACTGAATAAGCGCATCCAGCGATGCTACTGCAAACTCGGGGGTACCCATAAAAACAATTCTCATAAGGTTATAGATGATTTCTGGATGTGTAAGATTCTGTTAATTGTATAATAGGTATTTTTTGCGCATTTCTTTATACCTGCTCAGTGCCGGTTCCCAGCTTTTCCGTATCTCTTCTTCACTTTTTCCGGCTTCGATCTGTTTTCTAAGCTCAGTTGTTCCGGCAAGTTTGGTAAAATATGCATTGAAGAAATGTTCCTTATCAGGAAATACATCATACAGCTTTTTCAGCCACAATATATCGATTTTTTTGCTCGTCCTGAACTTGCTTATGTCGTATCCACGCAGATCGATACCATAACAAAGCTTGTCCTTTTGCGGTGGATCTTCGCTCATGCCCGGAATGCTAAGCGGGGTAAAAGCAAAGCGGAATTGTCCTTTTAACAAAGGATGCCCCAGTACCTGGAAAGGCACCAAAGTACCACGACCCAGGCTAAGAGTAGTGCCCTCAAACAAGCAAATGCTCGGGTACAATAATATAGAACGTGCTGTATTTAAATTAGGCGACGGATTGATCGGTAAAGTATAAGGCGTATCGTGTGTGTAACCAGCTACTTTAATGATCTTCAGTTTGCATTTTACGTGATTTTTTAGCCAGCCTTCGCCATTGATCATCTGGGCATATTCAGCAATAGTTAATCCATGAACAATAGGCAACTGGTCTAGTCCCACGAATGAGCGATAGGCGGTATCCAGCATCGGCCCGTCAACATAAAAACCGTTTGGATTTGGCCGGTCCAGAATCATTAGTTCCACATTATTCTCGGCGCACGCTTCCATCACATAGTGCAGGGTAGATAAGTAGGTGTAAAACCGCGTACCAACATCCTGAATGTCGAATATGATAAGATTGAGACCTTCAAGGTCGGCAAGGGTAGGCTTATAATGTTTGCCGTATAGAGAGATTGCTGGGATACCGGTTTTTGGGTCAACGGCGTCATCAACTGTAGCGCCGTTGCTGGCAGTTCCTCTGAATCCATGCTCGGGGCCAAATATCTTTTTAACGCGAATGCCTAATTTTACCAAACTATCAACGCTGGATACCTCGTTTTTGCCGATCACCGATGTCTGGTTGATCACCATCCCGATCTTCTTATCTTTCAGATAGCTTATATAAAGTTCAGTTTGATCGGCACCTGTGCGCAAAGAGGCTTGCCCCAAGACAAGTCGGGGTAGTAATATGGCCGATAAGAAGATAATCAGCAGTAGTCGTTTCATAGATAAGTTGTTTGGCAAAATATACTGCATAAATACGGATAAAGCCGGAGCATTTCGCTCCGAAATCTGCATATTTGCTAAAGTACAAAAATCATTCTGCATTGAGTTTCGCCTCATTTATATCTGCCCGTATTTCGTTCCAGTCGAACCGCACATTTTCCAAGCTGATCGTGCGGATAGCCATAGTCGGCATCATGCTGGGTTTGGGCGTAATGATCCTAACAATTGCGGTAATAAGAGGTTTCAAATCAGAGATAAAACAAAAAGTACGGGGTTTTGCAGGTGATATACAGGTACAGAAGTTTGATAATAATTACTCAGACCAAAACTCGCCAATCGATATCGACAACGCCTTTGTGAAGAAAGTGCAGACAAGCTCCTTATTCACGCATATTATGCCTATTGCCACCACGCCGGGAATCATTAAAACCAGCACAGAGATAGAAGGCGTAGTCGTAAAAGGGGTTGACAAAAACTACGATTGGACCTTTTTCAAGAAAAACCTCGTCACAGGTAAGGTAATTGATTTTAGCGATACGACTTCGGCTCAAAAGCAGATCATGATATCGAGCTATACGGCAGGCAGGCTGAACCTGAAAGTGGGCGATAAATTCCTGATGTATTTTGTGCAGGGATCATTGAAAAGGCGCCCATTCACTATAGTGGGGATATTTGATGTTGGCGTGGAGGATATTGACAAAACTTTTGTGGTAGGCGATCTGTCGTTACTTGTTAAACTTAACAACTGGAACCCGGATCAAGTAGGTGGCTACGAGCTTCGCGTTGCCAATTTCGACCGCGTTGACGAAGCAAACGACTTCCTGGCTGATAAAATGCCGTTGAAGTTAAAATCATATACAGTGGGCGAACTTTACCCTACTATTTTTGAGTGGCTCAAACTACTGGATGTGAACGCGCAGGTAATGCTCATCCTGATGCTTATTGTTGCCACTATCAATATGATCTCTGCTTTGCTGATCATGATCCTCGAACGGACTTCAATGATCGGTATATTCAAAGCTATGGGAGCAGGTAACTGGACGATACAAAAAATATTCTTGTATAATGCTTCTTATCTGATCGGCATCGGTCTGCTGCTGGGTAATGTCTTTGGTTTAGGAATAGGCTTCTTTCAATCCTCTACACATTTCTTTACATTGGATGAAGGTGCTTATTACATGAAATTTGTGCCGATAGAAATACACTGGTTTGATATAGTGTTATTAAACCTTGGCACCCTTGTAATTTGCGTGCTGGTATTGATCATACCATCTACACTGGTAACGAAGATATCGCCGGTAAAAGCTATACGTTTCAAATGACACGATTTCTGAACACGATTATAAGAAGATTTTAAAGATTGACAGGATTGATCTTGAAAATCATTTTAATCCATTAATCGTGTTCATCTGCGCTTCCCCTGGAAATTAAATTTAAGATTCACACCACCAGAGCCGAACTTGATCTGCTGTGAACCCAAACCTTGAATAGGATATTTCAGGAAAGGTTCAATGATCAGATCGTTTCCCGAAATACGGTAACCGGTTCCGAATGAAAAGTTTAACGTTTTCGCAAAGTAAAAACTATTGAACTTTTGTTGCAGCGATTGATCGGTTGTTTGCGACAAGTTAGAAGCAAATGGTGTTGTATAAGCATAAGTAGACGTATAGGTCTCGTTAATGAACGTACCAGAACTAACACCTATTGAAACAAAAGTGGCAGTCTTTTCAGGATTGAAATGGTATTTCAGGTTAATAGGTATTTCTAACCCAACCAGGCTTGCGGTATAGTTTTTTAACGAAGGCGTTGCAGCATAAAAGGAGTTTGCACTATACGCCAGAGCCGCCAGAGCACTTTCTTTACCGCTTGCAGCATTACTTGTTAAGCCGTTCGCAGATCCTAATAATTTGGATTGCTCCGGTGGAAGCTGTCCATTATAATTGAGCGAGTTTTGTCCAACGGCTATACCTGTAGACAAGTTAAGTTTCCTGCTGATCCTGATATCTGAGCTAATGCCGATTCCCTCGTTTACCTGGCTGTTGCTCTTGCTGGCGTAATTAACATAAGTAGCTGCATACACCCCAAAGCTAAATAGGGGTCTTCTATATCCCTCGTCTTTTTTATTCTTAGGCACTTCATTGTTAGCAAAGGCAGTTTTGTTAGGCTGTTTGGATTGATCCAGCATATTAACGCCGTTGTTCGGCTTTGTTACCGCCATTGATTGGGCAACTACACTGGCAGACGAATCAGTTTTTGAAGTATTGTCCGGTTTGGTTATAGCAGCATTTGGTTTTTCAATAGTTTTTGTAGGGTTGATGGCGGCAATACTTGGCTCGGTCTTATTTACGGCAGGTTCATTATTGTCTGTAGGTCTTTTGTTGGCTATACCGTTATTGATTGCAATGGTATTTGAGGTCGAAATATCTGCCGACGCTTTATTAGATTTTGCAGTATTGTGTTTATGCTGATGACCTGGTAATAGCTTATTATTTGCCAGTTTCTGTGTTTGCAGGCTATTGATCACGCTATCCGCAGATGCATTGTCAATATTGTTATTCTTTTCAGTTATTTCACTGCCGTTTTTTTGCGGCTCTATGCTTTTTATAATAGGGTGATTGATGGCCGGTTTATTGGCAACCAGCTTATTTTCTTTTTCCGGCTTTTTATTAAGCCATAATATGCCCAGGAACAGTAGTAATACTGCTGCTGCCGAGCCCCACCAGAGCCATAAAACAGGACTGCGGCGTGCTTTTTCAGGGTATTTCTCCCTCAGCAGCTGCCAGCCCTCATCGGCGTGTTCGTCATGGTAATTATCGAACACCTCCCTGATGCGGTTTTTCAAGTCGTTATCCAACGGGTCATCCATGGTTTTGTGTTTCCGTTTTAATTAATTTCCTCAATTTTTCTTTTGCGCGGCTTAAATACACCCTTGATGAACTTGCCGGGATATTCAGCATATCAGCAATTTCATCGTGATTATAACCGTCTATTTCATATAAGTTGAATATGGTAATCTGAATAGCAGGCAATTCCTTCATCATATTCAAAATATCCTGCACTCCCAAACTATCAATAGCATTAACGTGGCTGATGATGGGTCCTGCACCATCCAACTCTATATTAAGCTGGTGTTTCAGATCCTTGCGACGCCGGTCGATAGCAGTATTTACGACAATAGTTCGCAGCCATGCTTTAAAAGGTTTAGTGATATCATAATTACCCATAGAATTGAACGCTTTTATAAAAGCGTCATTTACAACCTCTAATGCATCATCCCGGTTAAGGCTGTAGCGTAAACCAATACCCATGGCATAGCCATAGAATTGCTTATAGAGCAGTTCCTGGTACCTTAAGCTGCCTGCTTTGCATTGCCTTATCAGTTCATCTTCGGCAATACGTTGGGGTGGATGCATTAAAAATTATTATTCAACCGATACTTAACTAATTTGATATTCGTAGTGATTACGAACTAAATACCAATATCGCTACAATTAGTATAAAAAATATTTGATGTTTCAACCAAAAAACAAAAAGGCCGGTAATATTACCGGCCTCAATAATATTTCATTGATTTAATCAGTTCGACGTTTTCTTCAGATTATATCCTGCCACCAAAGTGTCAACGCTTGATACGTACATAATCAGGTTTGTGCCATCAAAATTATATAAATAGTAGCCATTAAGATGCCACATCTTTTCAGTTCCGGCTGCGGTAGCATTAGCATCAGTAAAGTAGATATATGGCGCGCTTACCCCAAAAGTGCCCTGGCTTGCCGCATGTAGCGTCGAGGTATCGAGGCCGGAAACTGCATAGGTAAAACCTAGTGTATTAAATTTTACAGTAATGTTGGTTTTTACACTATCCCAGGTGGTTTTGTTTGTGTGCCTGTGCAATACCTTAAACTCCCCGGTGAATGTTCCTGATGGCGTCGGTGCAGGTTGATTTTTAGGAGAACTTTTGATACAGCCGGTGGCAACAATAACCAACAAAAGGAATAAATAAAGTAGTTTATGTTTCATATTTAACAACATATATTTTTATGCCAGTACGTAAGTTACTATATAAACGCTACAAAACTGTCCTTATTTTATAATTTTTTTGCCTCATCCCAAAACACGTCCATCTCGGCCAGGCTCATATCATGCAAGTTTTTGCCGCTTTCTTTTGCTTTACTTTCCAGGTATTGAAAGCGTTTTATAAACTTCCGGTTTGTTTTTTCAAGTGCATCTTCAGGATTGATATTAATGAAACGGGCATAATTGATCAAAGAGAACAGCAGGTCGCCAAATTCGCTTTCCGCTTTGTCATGGTCAATTTTGCTTTCATCCTCAGCATTAAATTCATTTTTAAACTCCTGCATTTCCTCCTCAACTTTAGCCCATACCTGACCTTTCTCTTCCCAGTCGAAGCCAACGCCACGGGCCTTTTCTTGAATGCGTGATGCCTTGACCAAGGCGGGTAATGATGTAGGAACACCCGCCAATACGGATTTATTCCCCTCTTTTAGTTTGATCTGCTCCCAATTGCGTTTTACATCTTCTTCGTCATTCACATCCACGTCACCGTAAATATGCGGATGACGGTTGATCAGCTTGTCGCAAATGCTGTTCAAAACATCGGTGATCGTAAAATCATTAGTTTCCGATGCAATACGGGCATAAAACACCAGGTGAAGCATGATATCGCCCAATTCTTTTTTGATCTCCGGCATATCGCCATCCAGGATAGAATCGGAAAGCTCATAAACTTCCTCAATGGTGAGGTGGCGCAGACTTTCAAGCGTTTGCTTTTTATCCCAAGGGCAATTCAAACGAAGGTCGTTCATGATAGTCAAAAGTCGTTCAAAAGCGCCGGAAGGGGTATTGGAGGTTATGGGGGCGGTAAGTGGCATATTTTTGATGTCAAATGTAATTGATGTGCAAATGTAATTAATGTGCGGATATGCAGATGTGCAGATTTTTTGAGAATGGTTTGGCAGGTTATTCGGCATTTGCACATCCACACATCTGTATATCTTCAAATTTGCGCATTTATTAATAATGGGTTAATATAAACTCTATTAATTAGTCGTAATTTTAAACACAATTCTGCCAAGCTTATGAGAAAGAACATTTACCTTTTAGCAATTCTGGGCTTTATTTTCCACCTAACTATTCAGGCTCAAACAATTAATCAGCAGCAAGGAACTCCTGCCATGACGCAGCCTCAGCCGTTCCTGTTTACTGTTAACACGCTTAACCCCGCCGCACGTGGGTGGAGCCTAAACTACAATGGCGGTTACGGACAACGTACGATAACTCCTTTAGGTTATGACGGAGTAGATCAGAATATCGGTGTTAAAGGGTACTTGGGAGCTAAATTTACCTTCCTGGCATCTATGGGTATAGGTTTTGGAAACAATGGCGACGTGAAAAGCTTACAGCAGATTGAGGCCCTGCGCGATTTTATAGGCGGCAATACACCGTCCGGGTTCCGCCTGGGAGCGAGTCTGGGTTTCAGAAGAGAGTTTAATAATGATAAGGTGGCATTAACCCGCGTAACAGCCGCTTATGAGAATATCAACTGGCGTTTTGGCGGCAATATTCGTTTTGAAAAAGCCTTTGATAAAGATCGCGATGGCGTTGACGTGATCAGTAGTATTGGTATACACAGACAGATCAGCGGCGAGCTCTTCGGTGGCATAGAAGCTGTAGGGCAGGACCTGGAAGGCTTTTGGGAAACCGATGAGGCTGAAGGCGGTGCAAGGCTGCTAGTTGGGCCATCATTAAACTTTGCACCGGTATCATCCCGGTTCTCGTTCACTGTATGCGGCGGCCCGATAATTTATGCAACCCGCAGCACGCCGGCTTTTAACGAGTTTGCCGTGCGTGAATTGCCAACTACGAACGGCTTCACAATGAAATTTAACGTCGGCTTCAGGTTTTAAAGCTTAACCGCACGCAGCATTTCGCGCTTACCGGGTGCACCGGTCGCCTTTTCTACTTTAAATCCTAATGATTTAAGCATGCGCTTTAAATTGCCTGTGATAGCGTAGGTAACAAAAATGCCACCTGGTTTCAGAAGTTGAACGGTATGCGCTATAGCCTCTTCGTTCCACATTTCAGGCTGATGGATAGCGGCAAAGGCGTCGAAGTAGATCACATCGAATTGCCCCTGGCTATTAAACTCCAGCAATTGGCAGTGGGCGATCTGCAGTTGACAAGAGTTGACCTGAACGGCGGTTTTTAAAGCTTCAGCATAACGATCCAGAAAGCTGCTCCATGTTTTTTGGGAGATATATTGATCATACCCTGTCTGGCCTATCATTTCCTCTGTTAATGGATAGGCTTCTATCCCTGTATAGTTAAGTTTGATTTGATTTTCAGCACAATAATCAGCACTCAGCAAAAAGTTAAGTCCGGTACCGAATCCTACTTCTAAAATGCTGGCGGAAGGTGCCGGGTTATTGTCAAGATAATATCTCATTCCTGAGTTTAAGAACACGTGTTTGCTTTCTTGCAAGGCCCCATGCCGCGAATGATAATTTTCGCCCACAGCACTGTTATAGATGGTATTAGAGCCATCGGCAGTACTAACTATTTTTAGTTCAGTGCTCATAGTCATGCTCAGATCTCCGACCTCTGACTGCCGACTTCTGTAATCGCTTCACCCAGGTCATACACCGGAACTGATGTTATTTTCCCTGCTATAATACTGGTGGCGGCAGCTGAGCGATACCCTGCGGCGCAATGCACAACAATAGGTCGGTGTACCGGGATCTCATTTCCCCATTCACGTAATTCAGGCAATGGGATCGCAATAGCGTGAGGAAATATTTTGCCTACGTTGATCTCGCCCCAGTTCCTTACATCTACTATCGTATATTTTTCGGGCTGAAAGTTTTCCGGAGTGAAGTTTTCTAGTTCGGGCAATGTTTCAAGCGCGTTGTCCGGATTCAACAGTGTCCCTTTTATATTCTTCTCATACCCGATTTTGGCTGTTTTTTTTATCAGGATATCCATAGCTGCTTCGTTCTCCACTATTAGATAAAAAGTCTCATCTGGCCCGACGATAGAACCCAGCCAGGTTTCAAATTTGCCGCCATCCTGTATATTGAAAGCGCCTTTTACATGGCCTTTTCTGAACTGGTCTTTCGGGCGGGTATCGACTACTAAAACATTTTTCTCCAATATTGAATTCTTGTCGATCCTCGGTACTGCAGCAATACTTTTTGCAAATGGTTCAGCTCCCCTTTTATTGGTATCCACGTCATGCCCAAAATATTTCGGGATAAAAGGCTGATCAGCTGTTAAGGTGTTTACAAAGGTAAGCTCATCCATCAATTGCAAAGCATAGTTCTCGTGCAGTTCGCGGCCAATAGTAGTTTGCAGGTCAGGGCTCAAATTTTTACCACATAATGATCCTGGGCCATGGGCGGGGTAAACTGTAACGCTATGCGGTAGTGGCATCAACTTCTCACGGGTAGATTGATACATCTGCCTGGCCAGTTTTTCTTTTGCGGCGGTGATGTTGCCGACACTCTCCCGCAGGTCAGGACGGCCAACGTCGCCCACAAATAAGGTATCACCGGTAAAAATGGCCTTATCATTTCCGTTTTCATCCTGTACTAAAATGCAAATTGAATCAGGTGAGTGGCCGGGGGTGTTCAATGCTTTCAGTTTTATATCAGCCAATTGAATAGTGTCACCGTCATCAAAACCCTCATGAGGGTATTCTGCACCAAGTAATTTACTAACGTAGATAGTTGCACCGGTAGTTTGGTGTATTTCTAAATGAGAACTTACAAAATCGGCATGTGGGTGGGTTTCAATAACGCCAACGATATCCGCATTATTTAGTTCTGCAAAATCATAGTAAGGCTGCGGGTCGCGGGCAGGATCGACAACGATCATTTTGCCTAACCTGATAATAGCGTAAGATGCATGGGCTAAACCCTTATCGTAAAACTGGTGGATGATCATAAATAATCGACAAAGATAAGATTTGTTGCAGAGCTTGTAAGTGTTGAAAATGTTGTTTAGGTGTAAAGTTTGAAGCTAAAAAAGTTGTAAGGTTAAGCCGAGCATGGCTAACGACAACATGAGTATCAAATGTGTAACAACAGTAACGGCGTATGGGCACCTGCAATATCTAATTTATTTAATGGCAAAACCGTGCCATCTTTATTTTTGGCGGCTATGGCGAATCATCATTATAAAGCTTCTTAAACCTCCATATACGATTTTTAAATGAATAATGATTAGCTGTTAAAAGGCTGGAAATGAAAAAGATTGAAATACTTACGAACTTGTCAGTTTTTGAAAATACCGTGGAAACATGCTTGCGATTTTTGAAAAACGTTTTTTAATATTGTAATAACAAAGTTACCATAACCCTATTCACTTATTATGACCTTATCAAAAAAACTACCCCGACAACAGCGTTCAATGAATTGCTTATCTGCGCACCGTTTTTATAAAACGAGCTGACCGGCGCAGCTTTAGTCTGATATTCCAATCATTTAATTCTTACATAAACCTTTTTACATGAAAGCAAAACAGCTTTTCTTATTAGCATTTATGCTATTGTCCGGATTTTGCGCTTTTTCTCAGGGATTAGTCACTGTTGATAAGCTCACCGGAGGTGCACGGGCCAATATCCCGCTCTACACATTAAAGGTAGGCAACATGTCCCTTCCCATTTCATTGTTTTATGGAACCAGCGGGGTCCGGCCCACGGACATAGAAGGCAGCGCTGGCATCGGCTGGAACCTGGTGGCCGGAGGTGCAATTACACGCCAGGTGCGTGGCATCCCGGATGATATCCTTACGGATATGGCTTCTTCAGCGCGTACAGGCTGGTTCAGCAGTACAAATGGCAACACGATCAACTCGATGACCATCAGTAACTCATCGAATCCGCCTGTTTACACCAATGTGGCAACGGATGTATCTTTTATTAATAGTCATTTTAATGACCTGTCAGATACAGAGCCGGATATTTTCTACATCAATGCGCCGGGTTTATCTCTGCAATTCGTTTTTGATAAGGATCATAACATCCGGACCATACCTTATCAGGATGTCAAGATATCTTATGTTTTCAATAATACAGGATACGGTGCATTTACCTACTTTACGGTGACTAATGACAAAGGCATCACCTATGTTTTTGCTGGAGCTGAAAATACGATCAGAAAATCTACAGGCACCGCGCCCAGTTGGTTTAATACAGATTACCAGCAATATAAAAATGGCATCAGTTATACAACAGCCTGGCGGCTTACCCAAATGCGCGACCAATTTGGCAACTGTATCAACATAAATTATACGACAGGTACCGTTGTGCCGAATTCTAACAGCGTGGACGTTTACCTTAACGGATCTACTACAGCCACTCATCAATATACCACCTGGCAAAAAACGACTCCAAAGTTGCTTTCGACGATTACTTACTCGGATGCTGTAGACAATCCTTTTATCACTGCATTCACATTTGCTTATTCGACCAACAGTTCTACCAAAGCATCATTTGTAAACTCGATGACCGGTTTCGGCAGGGCGTTCCAGTTCAACTACACTGCCAGCACGCGCACAGGAGGCAGTTATCTCCGCTATTTCCTGAACAACGTAACTGATGCTGATTGCAATACGCCTGTAAATTATTCCTTCTCTTATAATAATCTTTCGGCTATGCCGGACTCTATGACTGTGCAACAGGACTATTGGGGCTATATCAATAACAACACATCGGCAGCGAACTTAAAGCCGCTGATCATGGTCAATCCATCCAACACATCTTATGATCGTTACTACAGCCCGGTAAACGATGACGGTATAAACCCAAGCATGTACCCGTACAAGGTTAATGGTTACACACGATGGACGTCACCCAGCAATATTACCATAGGGGCTTTGAACCAGGTAAATTATGCCACAGGAGGCTACACAACGATCAGCTATGAGCCAAATGATTACTATAATAGCATAGCTGGCGGCATCAGTCAAGCCGGGGGTATCCGGGTAACACAGCTGGCGAATTACGACGGTATTAATGCCAGCCCGGGAATTACGACCTACTCTTATCTCGACCCGGGCACTGGAGCGTCGAGCGGAAAGGCCGTATCACTACCTATTTTTGCCTTCACTCAAGCTTACACGAGTGCAGAAGCAGATTCTATAAGGTGGAGGAAATCTGTAGTAGTCAGCTGGTCCGACCTTTCGCGTGACGATCATTCTATTCTTTACACCTATATCAGGGAAAGTAAGAGCGGAGCGGGTAGCGTGCTCTACCAATTCAGCGTGCCTGTGACAAATTTTGACAGTTCGACGCCTACAGGTGCACCTACCTGGAGCCCGACCATGACTTACAGTGGTTCAACCACGACCAGTTCGATCGGGTACCTGAACAATATCACCCGGAGCTACCCTTTCCCGCCAAGTACCAATTATGATTTTGAGCGTGGGTTACCACTGGACATAACTGCTTTTGACGGCAACGGCAATAAGGTGAGCGAAACCACCTACACCTATAATACCCCACAGACGCCGGTTACAATCACTGGTTTTAAATATGATATTAATACCAGTGCAGAGGAATCTTATGCGAAGTATTACATCTACACTACAGCCGGACCGTTAACTACACAGGTGGTCAATAAGCGTTACTCCCAAAGCGCACCCACAACATATCAACAAACCACAGAGGCTTTGGCTTATAATGGTGCACTGCACAAACAGGTGACTCAGGTCACGACAACTAACAGCGATGGAACTGTTTATAATAAATATCTAAAATATGCTAAAGATTACGTTGTCACCACTTCCGGTGATGCCATGACCCAAGCCCTGTTAAATCTGCAGGCAGCCAATATTAATACACCTATCGAGGAATATACCCAGGTTACCCCTTCGGGAGGAAGTGCAACAACGACAAGTGCATCCCTGACTACTTATGCTGCCTTTACACCTTGGGGAGGGGGAAGCCTGCCATTTCCATCTAAGCGTTTGACAATCTCAAACCCGGCGGGGACAACTTTCACGCCATCATCCATCAGCACAGGGAGCCCTCAGACTTTTGTATATGATAATACTCATTACACGGTAACAGAAAATGACCTGGGCTTTGATTATTCCGGTTATTTATTGAGCAAGGATAATGGCTTTAAGCACATCGGCACAGTATTAATCGATCATAACAGTTTTCAGCCGGTAGCAATGATTGACAATGCGCGTTATGACGAAATTGCTTTCAACGACTTTGACAGCAATTTGCCCAATATCAATTTTACCGGTACTTCTACGCAAACCTCCACCAACCGCAGTGGAAAGTACGCTGCCTCACTGGCTGCGGCAGCAACGCAAACCAAAACTGTAAATCGCAATCTGTTGGCTACGAATTATATTATCTCCGCCTGGATACAATGCCCTGGCGCAGTAGCAGGCACGATCTCTGCAACTATCACAGGTGGCACCCAAACTAATAATGGTTCAACTACATACGTCGCCTCTACTACTACGAATGCCTCCTATCCTACAGGCTGGCAATATGTGGAATTTAAAGTGCCGATGACCAGCATCACCAGCAGTACCATTGCTATTACGGTGAGTTGTAACACAGCAGTTCTTATGGATGACCTCTGGGCCTACCCGGATGTTGCCCAGATTAGCTCAGTAGCCTACGACCCGGTGGCTTTCTTTAAGACAGCAGCGACTAATACCAACGGGGTAGCATCTTATTATAGCTACGATAAATTTGGACGGCTACTGTTTGCTTATGACCAGGATAAAAATATCGTGCAGCGTAAGACGTACGCCAGTGCAGTTAACGAGGCTAACTTTATCTCTCCGACTATCAGTGGTTCTGCAACGCCATATAAAAATATCGGTGCTAGCTGGAGCATGTCTACGCCAAGCTACAACACCTGTATTACTACTGCGGGCGTAACCTATACGTGGAATTTCGGCGACGGAACCACGCCTGTTACAACAACCAGTACCAGCGCTCAGAGCCATACTTACACGGCAAACGGAAACTATACTATTTCGTTGACAATTTCGGCACCTGGTTATGGTAGCAAAGCCTCTACATTCAGTGTTACCGTCGGAACGCTCACACAGACAGCCGTTTCATACAATAATTATACAACAGGTAGTTCGATCAGTACTGTCGTGTTCAAAAAACATTCCACGGGTGCAACTATATACACACTTACTACTGCCCAGCTTACATCGGGCATCAATATTACTCCGGATGTGTATGACATTACGATCAATCCAACCGGCCCGCATTATAGTGGAAGTACAGGATACGGTTGCGTCTCGTTCAGCGGCAGCGGCTCACTGGGCTACTGTTTCAGCTATACAGGCTCGGCGTTCACGGCAACTAATGTCGACCTGACTTTGCAGCCGGCGGTTAATTTTAGCATGTATACTTCACCAAGCTGTCCTTGATCTTTAAATCACCTAATGTATCACGAAAAAAAATGAATGTTATGTTATCAAAATATATAAAGATCGTTCTGGTAGCGGGTGTCGCATTACTCACGAGCGGTAAATTATATGCTCAAGCCCAGGGCTTTGAACAGACTGATATGATAAAAGTATCAGGTGTGACGACTAATTCACAGGTCAATGCGCTTCCTCTTGGCCAAATACAGACTACCCGGGTGTTTATCGACGGCCTTGGCCGTCCTGTACAAACCGTGGCATTACAGGCCAGCCCGGTAAATAATAAGGACATTGTGCAGCCGCAGGCATATAATACCCTGGGGCAGCAAACAATAAGCTATCTGCCTTATACGGATAACAGCACAGTTAATCCGATTGGTAGTTTCCGGGCAACGGCTATAAATGACCAGCTCAGTTATTATACCAACAGCGGAACCAGCGCTAATCCGAACGCTGTGGCCAATGAGACCAGTGCTCCTTTTAGTCAGCAATTATTTGAAAACAGCCCATTGCAGCGAGAGGTGAGCGCAGGAATGACAGGAGGTGGTTTTCAACCAACGGTAAGCGGTAACAAATTTAAAACAGTGTCTTACCGGTTAAACAACAGCACCCAAGACGGTAACATTATGTTGTGGACAACCTCCGGCACTTATACTTTAGGTGCCAATTATGCCGACAATACGCTTTATGTTGCAGATGGTATTGATGAAGATGGTTTTGAAGCACGGAATTTTATTGATGCGGCAGGAAGAATAATACTGAAGCGCCGATTAAAATCCGGAACAAACGTGGACACTTATTATGTTTACAACGTCGGGGGCTCTCTCTCATATATTATTCCGCCGGAGGCATTGGCTTCTATGGTGTCATCCGGAAATTATAACCCCAATGCCGCACCCGTAAATACAATGGTATTTATTTTTACCTATGACAGCATGGGCAGGATCATTGAAAAGACAGTTCCGGCAAAGGGTAAAATGAGTATAGTATATGATCCGATGAATCGCCCTGTACTAATGCAGGATGCCAACATGTTAGCCAATAATACCTGGAATTATGTAAAATACGATGTAAAAGGTAGATCTATTAATCAAGGTATTTACACCGATGCTGCGCATAGCGGCAGAGCTGCTATGCAAACTTACGTAAACGGCTTGGCTTCCAGCTACAATACTACCTGGTATGAGAGCCGAAGCACTTCCGGTACTTACAATTTTTATACAAACAATGTATTCCCAACAACGGGCATCGCGCCACTGGCTTATGTTTACTTTGACGATTATGATGTAGACAACAACGGATCGGCTAATTTTAGTTATGTGACGCAGAGCCTTGCTGGTGAGGAGACACCAACTACGGCACCTGTAAAGGGCACGCCTACAGCGATGACACAGACCACAGTGGGTTCCGGGGTCACCAGCAATGAATGGTTTACCAAAGTAACATTTTATGATAAACGTGGTAATCCTATACAGACGCAGAGTAATAACCATATGTCGTATACGAGTATATTTACTTTGACCGATATCAACACTACGGTGCCTGACTTTACAGGTGTGCCACAGATTACCAAAATATCTAAAAAGTCGTCAGCTACAGTGACAACGACGGTGCAGACAAATTTTACTTACGACTATTTTTACCGCGTAAAGGCAGTTGATCAATATTACAATGGTTCGGTGGTTAGCCACGTAGCAGCTTATACGTACAACGAGATGGGCCAAATGGTAAAAAAGAGCCTTGGATATGTGAATGCAACCAGCTGGTTACAAAATGTGGATATGCGGTATAACATCAGGGGCATGCTTACCAGTATCAATAACAGTACGCTAACTTCGGATGCCGGGCTCACAAATAATGATAATAACGACGTATTCGGTATAAATATCCTCTACGATCAGGTAGACTCCCGCATACCGAATTCGGCTTATTTCAACGGTAGAATATCCGCAGTGAGGTGGATGAGTAAAGACGCCAGTGGCACTAGCAGTGCGGAACGGTCGTACACGTTTGCATATGATGGGTTGCAGCAGTTGATCAATGCCACCTATCAGGAAAAACAAACCGGTAATACAAGCTTTACCAGTAATTTGCACGGCTTTGACGAAATATTTACCTATGACATAGGAGGGAATATTTCAAGCCTGGTACGTAATGCATCCACTCAAAATACCAATAGCTATGTCCAGATCGATAACCTGGTATATAATTATAATGCCAGTAGCCCATACCAACTTTCAAAAGTAACAGACGGAACCGATCTAAATCACACCAGCATGGGATTTCAAAACCTTACCGCTAATACAACATTTACTTATAGTCATGACAGTAATGGTAATATGACAATTGATCCCAATAAAGGATTAGTTCTGACTTATAACGTGCTAAATAAAACAGACAAGATTACTATGTCGTTGGGTACCAACCGATGGATAGATTATACCTATAATACCAAAGGACATCTGATTAGGAAAAGACAATGGGATAACAATGTTCTGATACACACGACTGACTATATTGACGGTTTTTTATATCTTGATGGAACACTACAATACTTCCCAATTCCAGATGGTAGGGTATTAAATACAGGAACAGCATCCGCTCCAGTATTTACGCAGGAATACGTTGTCACCGATCAGCAAGGTAACGCCAGGGTAAGTTTTCAGAATAATGGTTCGGGAGTTGCGATTGTCAAACAGGAAAATAGTTATTATCCGTCGGGTTTGATCATGCCGCACAGCCCAGTAGCTATGCCAACAATGGATAACAAGCAATTATACAACGGTAGTTCGGAATGGCAGAAAGATTTCAGTAATTCGCCTGATTACTATCAAACCTTTAACCGGAATTACGATGCGGCCCTAGCTCGGTTCATAGCCGTCGATCCCAAAGCCGAAAGCGCAGAAAGCTTAACTACATACAATTACGCCGATAATAACCCAGTGATGTTTAATGACCCTCTGGGAGACGTTTCAGAAGCACAATGGAATTTTGTACTGAATCAATATTATGGCGGCATAACCGGCAATTATTACATTCCTGACGAAGGTGATGATAGTAGTGACGGTGGCGGTGGCGGTGGCGGTGGCGGTGGCGGTGGTGGCGGTGGCGGCACCAGCGGCGGCGGTACACCGACAGGCGTTCCCGGTGTGTATGAAGTTAGCGATGCTGCGGCATTGGCTCACGCGGCAGAATCTATCAGTAAATCTAATGGCTGGGGCAACACGGTTGCAGGTAACCTGGAGACTGCCTATAGCAATTTGATAAATGGCACCCCTGCTACTCCTGGAAACACGATCAATAGCAATACGGGTTTTGCGCTCTATGTTAACCGTGAAGGCGATGTCGGTGTTTTATATGGCAGCAAAAACGACTATGTTGTTATGCAGAAGCCAAATGCGGCGTGGGACTTCTACCAAATTGATTACAGGACCGATACTTATACAGGAAAAGACCTTTCCAATAATGTATTTAGCGGAACGGCACACATGAACGCAGCATTAATGCCGTGGTTTGGGATATCAGTGGATTTTAATTTCAGCAGGGATAGTTATGGCAATCCTTATTTGACCCCAGCCCAGAAAGCTAAGATCGCGAGTTCTGTTTCAGGATGGTATACGATCGGCCTTGATGTACATCAAACATCAGATCCCGATGTTACTATTCAAGGGTATAATATAAATATCAATATTAATGGTAGGTTTGGAGCTGCTTTATATTATGACGGTAAGTTCATCCCAATCGCGGCACCAGCTTATAATTGGAATTCGACTTATAACACCCAAACTGGAGAATATACTATTACTATAACAGACCAATAACTTATGAATTCAATCGCAGTAGTTGGAGTTGTTATTCAGATTTTAATAGCCGCAGCTATAATTGGAATTATATATTTTTTCATAGTTGCTATTAGAAAAATTCTGAAATAATCAAAAAAATCTCATTATTGGCAGAATGCCCTGATAGAAAAGGAAGCGACTAAAATTCTTTGTTGCTACCATAGAATTCTTACTTGGCAAACGGTTTCATTTAGCTAAACAGCAAGGTGTACCAACGCAAAAGCCCAAACATCTGCTAAAGATGTTTGGGCTCTTTTATCAATGATTGTGCAGCCAAAAATAGCCTATTTCAGTTTTCAGGACTAATCTCATTACGCTAAAAAAACATCACCTTAGATGGCAGGTCAATGGTAGAGGCCATGCCAATGTGTTCATTTTGCTGATAAATCAAAAATCGAATTTTAGCCGCTTACTTGCATGCCCTTGGAGAATGCTGTTAAATAATCTTACAGGGCTCTTCATATTCTCCACCTATAGTGGAGGATATTTACTCAAAACTTAAGATTCGAAAACACCACGCTTTTATCCTGTCCCCAGGTTTTTTATAATTTTTTGATGGTCGAATATCCCAAATCGTAGTACTGGCTCCGCTCACAGGCTAAATGTGAATGTTGTTCAAAAATGAGCTCTCCAGATCACATCTCTTAAATCTGAAAGCAGCGTAACGCCCATAAATCACTTTGTCACTTTCTTTACTTTTATTGCATTAAGGCCTTTTGGTCCCTGTTCAGTTTCAAAGGTCACTTTATCAGCCTCCCTGATCTGCTCCAGGATGCCGTTGATGTGAACAAAGATGCTTTCCTGTGACTGCAAATCTTTAATAAACCCAAATCCCTTTGACTCGTTGAAAAACGAAACCACGCCATTCCTGACCACCTCAACTTCGATATCCTCCTGTTTTGGTGTTCCGATCTGGATGTTTTCTGCCAATACGGTTCTCCGTTTTGAATGATCCGGAGGAGTCGAAGTGATATTGCCGTTTTCGTCAACATAGGCCATCATCTCATGCAAAGCTTTCCCTTTAACGGCATTCGCTTTCCGGTCTTCGGTTTTTTCTCTTTTATCCTGTTGTTTTCTGAGCTTTTTCTTTTCGCGCTCTTTTTTACTAAATGTTTCTGTGGATTTACCCATATATTAATTGAAGTGTAACATTGCAGAACTTCATTTAACCGAAATTCTTATTAATAAATTCTATTTCTTATAAGCAACAAGCTTTTCAGAAAGATGGTGAACAAAAAAAGCATCTTCCTGACAGAAAGATGCTTCAAAATGATCTATAGTGTCTTAAGCTACTTTTACATTTACTGCGTTAGGTCCTTTACGGCCCTGTTCAACGTCAAAACTAACAACATCATTTTCGCGAATGTTGTCAATCAGACCAGTTGAATGAACAAAGATTTCGCTGCTACCATCATTTGGTGTGATAAATCCGAAACCTTTTGTTTCATTAAAAAATTTTACTGTTCCTTGTTGCATAATATTATTGATAAGTCGCAAAGGTACACAGAATTAATGACATTTTTCCGATTAGTAAAAATATTTAATATTTATTTAATTGACTCGGTCAATAATGTTATACTTTAATCAGATATGGTCAGTTCTTTCACTAATGACTAATGACTAATGACTAATGACTAATGACTAATGACTAATGACTAATGACTACCACACTTTCGTCCTATCCTCCGGCTTTTTATAATTCTTATCGCCTGGCTGAATGTTAAATGCAGCATACCATGCGTCCATATTTTGGATAGGCGCATTGCAACGATATTGTTCAGGCGAGTGCGGGTCTGTTAGGAGGCGTTGCGCTGCTATTTCAGGGCGCTGCACGCTTCTCCAAACCTGTGCCCATGACAGGAAGAAACGCTGATCTGGCGTAAATCCATCTATCTTTTCGCCTGATTGCCCTTGTTTGGTTTTCTTGAACGCCGCATAAGCTACATTCAATCCACCCAAATCGGCGAGATTTTCGCCGAGTGTCAGTTTGCCATTTACATGCAATGTATCCACTACAGTAAATGCATTGTATTGAGCCACAACCTGGTCGGCACGCATTTTAAATTTGTCCGCATCATCCTTGGTCCACCAGTCGCGCAAAGTGCCATCGCCGTCATACTGGCGACCTTCATCATCAAATCCATGGGTCATTTCATGGCCAATAACAGCACCAATGCCGCCATAATTTACGGCATCATCAGCACCAAAATCAAAGAATGGGAATTGTAAAATCCCGGCTGGAAAAGTAATTCCATTATATGTCGGACTGTATGAAGCATTTACCGTTGGCGGCGTCATGCCCCAGCGGTTTTTATCAACTGGTTTGCCCAATTGACTGATGCTGTAGTTATACCTCCATTTAGAAATGCGGCGCAGATTACCTGCGTAATCATTCCGTATTATTTCTAAGCCGGCATACGTTTGCCATTTATCGGGATAACCAATCTTAACGGTAAAAGCAGCTAATTTTTTAAGCGCCTTTTCTTTTGTAGCATCGCTCATCCAATCCAAATGCTGTATGCGTTCGCCTAAAGTTTCTTTCAGGTTATTCACCAGGTTTACCATGTACTGCTTGGCAGCAGGTGTAAAGTATTTAGCTACATATAATTGTCCAAGCAATTCGCCAACACTGCCATCTACCATGCCCGACATGCGCTCATTTCGTGGTGTCTGAGCTTTCTGTCCACTTAGTGTACTGCTGAACTCAAAGTTTGCTTTTACAAATGGCGAGCTCAATGCACCGGCAAAGCCTTTTAAAATATTCCACTGCAGGTAGATTTTCCAGTCGGCTACCGGCGTGGCTGCCAGCAAGGCATCAGCAGTAGCAAAAAAATCTGGTTGAGCCACTAATACGGTATCTTGCCCTGTAACACTCATCTGTGGCATTAATTGCGACCAATTAAGATGAGGCGTAGTTTTATCAAAATCAGTTACCGCAAACCGATTGTAAGTTTTATTCGGATCGCGCATAGCCACGCGGCTCATTTGCGCTTTAGCCAGCTTGGTTTCAATATCAAAAATGGTCTCGGCGTTCTTTTCAGCATCAGGTTGGCTCGTACCAGTTAAGGTAAATAATGTTACAATGTAATGTTTGTAGGCATCCTGTATCTTTTTGGTACGGGCATCATCTTTCAGATAATTGTCCCTGTCCGGCAAGCTTGTGCCACCCTGGCTAAATTGCACAATGTTTTTGGTTGGATGCTTGGAATCAGCCCCAACAAAAAAGCCAAACAGTGGACTTCCTTGGCCATTAACGCGTTCGTGAACCATTTCCCCAATAACGCCATTCAGGTCATTGATCTTTTTGATACGAGCCAGGTCAGGTTTAATAGGGTTGTAACCCAATTTTTCGATAGTCAGGCTATCCATGCCGCTGGCGTATAAATCGCCTACGCGTTGTTTTAGACTGCCCTTTGGCTGACCTGTAGTGCTGCTTACCTCAGTAAGAAGATTAAGTAATTTGTCTGTGTTTTCCTGTCGGAGGATATTAAAACTTCCCCAACGCGTTTCTTTGGCAGGAATAGGATTTTGCTTCAACCAGGTACCATTGGCATAATCGAAAAAATCATCACCGGGTTTAACTGAAAGATCCATATTAGCCGGGTCGATAAACTTGGAGGGAGGACCGCCTGCGTTGTTTTTATCACCATCTGGCGCGAACGCAAAAGCCGAAAAAAGTACTGCGCCCGATAGGAGCAGGCTCGTCATGTTTAGTTTCATGTTAATTAATTGAGAAAGGTTGAAGTTAGTAAATTAACCCCAACAGATACAATAATTAACAGGTTGGTTTATCGGTTAAACCAGCAGAGCACAGCATAAATTCCCGATCTCCGCAACACAATGTCCCAAAATTTATGAGCAGATATAGTTTTCATAACAGTATACTATATAAACTTTGGGATTGTAAAATTATTGTGATAGAGATTGTCTGAACCATGATTTATCGGATTAAATGATTCCCATGATTTGTTTTAAGGCGAAGCAAAAAGCTCTTAGAATCAGGTTAATCCCTAAATCACAAAAATCATGGTTCAGACAAACAGAATTCGCTATTTTTGCGGGCTATGAATATTGCTAAAACGTATCAGCCCACAGAAGCAGAAGAGAAATGGTATAAGTATTGGTTAGATCAAAAGTTTTTCAGGTCGGTGCCTGATGAACGTGAACCATATACCATAGTCATTCCTCCGCCAAATGTTACCGGCGTTCTGCACATGGGGCACATGCTGAATAATACTATCCAGGATGTGCTGATACGTCGTGCCCGTATGAAAGGTAAAAACGCCTGCTGGGTACCGGGAACAGATCATGCCAGTATAGCCACAGAAGCTAAAGTGGTAGCCATGCTTAAGGAAAAAGGCATCAACAAAAAAGACCTTACCCGCGAAGAGTTCCTGAAATACGCCTGGGAATGGAAAGAGAAATACGGTGGTATTATACTTGAACAATTAAAGAAACTAGGTGCATCCTGCGACTGGGACCGTACCCGTTTTACGATGGACGAAGACCTGTCCGACGCGGTTATTGACACCTTTATCCATCTTTATAAAAAAGGCTGGATTTACCGCGGTGTGCGTATGGTAAACTGGGACCCGCAGGGAAAAACTGCGGTTTCGGATGAAGAAGTAAACCGTAAGGAAGTAAATCAGAAGCTCTATTATATACAATATAAAGTTGCGGGTGCTGGCCACCTGACTATTGCGACCACTCGTCCTGAAACTATCATGGCGGATACGGCTATCTGTATCAATCCGAATGACGAGCGCTACAAGCATTTGCATGGTAAAAAGGCAATTATTCCTTTAATCAACCGTGAAATTCCGATCATACTGGATGAATATGTGGAGATGGATTTCGGTACAGGCTGTTTGAAAGTTACGCCTGCGCATGATTTGAATGATTATAACTTGGGTATCAAGCATAATTTGCCTGTTATCGATATTCTGAACGATGACGGTACGCTGAATGAAAAAGCCGAGATATTAGTTGGGGTTGACCGTTTTGCAGCGCGTAAAAAGATCGCTGTTTTATTGGAGGAAGCAGGTCAGCTGGATAAAGTAGAGGATTACAAATCACAGATCGGTTTTTCAGAACGTACAGATGCTGTGATCGAGCCAAAACTTTCTATGCAGTGGTTTTGCAAAATGGAAGAAATGGCCAAGCCTGCTCTGGATTATGTATTGAAAGGCGATATCAAGCTGATACCGGATAAATTTGTTAACACCTACCGTCACTGGATGGAGAACGTTCACGACTGGACGATCAGTCGTCAGCTTTGGTGGGGGCAACAGATACCGGCTTGGTACTTACCGAATGGCGAATATGTAATTGCAAAAAATATAGATGAAGCTTTAAATCTGGCTAAGGAAAAAACTCACAACTCACAACTCACAACTGACGATCTAAAGCAAGAGGAGGACGTTGTAGACACCTGGTTCTCTTCATGGCTTTGGCCAATATCAGTATTCGACGGTTTTAAAGATCCGAACAATGCCGACATCAACTATTACTACCCGACAAACGACCTGGTAACAGCACCGGAAATATTATTCTTCTGGGTAGCGCGTATGATCATGGCCGGGCATGAGTTTAGAGGAGAGCTGCCCTTCAGGAATGTATACCTTACCGGTATCGTTCGTGATAAGCTGGGCCGCAAGATGTCTAAATCATTAGGCAACTCGCCCGATCCACTGGGATTGATCGAAAAATACGGAGCAGATGGTGTTCGTGTAGGAATGCTTTTGAGCTCGCCTGCTGGTAACGATCTGATGTTTGATGAAGACCATTGTTTGCAGGGCCGTAACTTCTGGAATAAGGTATTAAACGCCTTCCGTTTGGTGAAGGGCTGGGAGGTAAATGACCAGTTAGAAAATACTAATAAGGTGGCTATCGACTGGTTCAAGAGCCGCTTTAGCCAGGCGTTGGCCGAGATTGAAAGCAACTTCGCACAGTTCAGGTTATCTGATGCATTAATGGCTACCTATAAATTGGTTTGGGACGATTTCTGTGCCTGGTACCTGGAGATGATCAAGCCTGCTTACGAGCATCCGATCGACAGGGAAACTTACACGCAAACCATCAAATTCTTTGAAGATGTTTTGAAGATATTACACCCATTTATGCCATTCATCACTGAAGAGCTGTGGCATGACGAGTTGTTTGGAGAGCGCAGCGAAAAAGATTGCTGTATTATTGCCCAAATGCCGGAAATCGGGCAAATAAATACCCAACTTTTGGGCGAAATTGAAACCGTTAAGCAGGTTATTACAGATATCCGTAATACTCGCAACAGCAAGCAAATTTCGCCGAAAGAAACACTGGCATTATCGGTAAAAGTAAATTCCGGAATAGAATATTCAGATTATCAATTAATTATATCTAAATTAGCCAACATCGGCGACTTTGCTATAGTGAGTGATAAAGTGGCCGGTGCTGTTAGCTTTATAGTGTCGAAAGATGAATTTTATATCCCGCTAACAGAAAATATAGACCCGGTTGCAGAAAGGGAGCGACTGAATAAGGAGAAAGAATACCTTCTTGGTTTCTTGAAATCGGTGGATGCGAAGCTTGGTAATGAACGGTTTATGAATAACGCAAAACCGGAGATTATTGAGAATGAGTTAAAGAAAAAAGCAGACGCCCAAGCCAAGCTGAAAATAATTGACGAAAACCTGGATTCTTTGGCAGGTTAATTGTTAATAAATGGAGGCAATCTTGATAAATTGATGACGCCGGATCTGCCAGCCCATCGTAATTTTATTTTGCTATTTGATAAAATAGTAATACCTCTTAAATGAACAAAGACGTAGGTTTTTTTAACTTTTCCGTTAATAAAATACTCACCAAAGATCAGACCATTCTTGATCAGGCCCGCATACGCTTATTATATTACGGCTTATGGCTGGCAATTGTAGCCGTAGGCGCCGTTTGGCTCAACTTATATATAGAACACCGCCAGATACTTACCTATAGCACAAGCCTTTTATTCTTAAGCCTTGTAATCCTGTTCAAATACCTTACTTTCAGACCGAGGTGGGGCATTATATCGCATATCTTGCTCGTTCTGGCTACCATGGTGAACCTCACCAATGTGTTCATTACCTTACAGAGCGTCGATATTATTACGGCGCAGATCACCTTCCTGATCATCGTATTCGGCTTTTACATGCTTGGGCAAACCAACGGCTTGTTTTATTCGCTGGTTAACCTTATACCCATACTGATATTCCTGGTGCTGATGTTTAACAGTAGCTATGTGATCAGCCTGAAACCAAAGGTGGTTGATGAGTCGACCAAGATCATTTCTATCTGCGCCACATTTATATTCATCATTTTTGTCCAGAATTACTTTTACCGGGCCTTTATAAAAAATATTCGCCAGCTAAAAATCACCGCCGAAGAACGTGGCAGCCTGAACGCAGAATTGGAAAAGGTCCTGGAGAAAGCTGAGAAATCTTCACAAGCTAAATCAGAATTCCTTTCCACCATGTCGCATGAGATCCGTACGCCGATGAATGCTGTGATCGGTATGACCAATCTCCTGATAATGGGCAGCCCAAGACCTGATCAGAAGGATAACCTGGAGATATTGAAGTTCTCTGCCAATAACCTTCTGGCATTGGTAAATGATGTGCTCGACTTTAATAAGATCGAATCGGGTAAGGTGGTATTCGAGAACATCAAATTCAACCTGGTGGAGCTGATGCAGAATGTATGCGGTGGTCAGCGTCTGAAAGCGGAAGAAAAAGGTCTCAACTTTATATTGGAGCTCGACAATAACCTGCGTAACAAAGATGTTTTTGGTGATCCGACTCGTTTAAGCCAGATTATATTTAACCTGGTAAGTAATGCTATCAAGTTCACGCATAACGGCACAGTTTGGGTAAATGTTACTCAACTGGAAAACCGGCATAACATAATAACGGTTGATTTTTCAGTAAAGGATACCGGTATCGGCATTGATAAGGAGAACCTGGACATGATTTTTGAGCCATTCACCCAGGAATCGATTACTACTACCCGTCAGTATGGTGGTACAGGTTTAGGTCTGGCCATTGTAAAACGCTTGCTTGAGTTGCAAAACCTGCGCATGAGCGTACAAAGTCATCCAGGAAAAGGTTCTGAGTTCTCGTTCAATATGGAGTTCCCGGTTACTACGGAAAACGTTGCTGAGCCGGCAGAAAAACAACCTGTTGTATTGAATGCAGTTGAAAGCATGGGCACGCCGCGTGTTTTGATTGCTGAAGACAATATGGTGAACGTCATGCTGATGAAAAAGCTGTTCTCCAAATGGAATATTGTTCCGACAATAGCCGAGAACGGTGAACGGGCCATTGAGATGGTGCAGTACGGCAACTTTGATATTATCCTTATGGATCTGCAGATGCCTGTATTGAATGGCTTTGATGCAGCTGTTGAGATCAGGAAACTGCCAGATCCCAAAAAGGCTAATATTCCGATCATTGCATTGACAGCATCGGCCTTATTTGATATACGTGAGCGTGTATTTGGTTCAGGTATGAACGACTATGTGTCGAAACCATTTAAACCCGATGAACTGCGCGAAAAAATGCAGAGCCTTTTGAGCAGCACACCTATTCAGACCTGAATTTGATTGTAATCAGGTAATTCTTCAATAAACTGGTAGTTCTTGTTTACAAAGTCTATACGGCAGTAATAATGTTTCAAGCCATTGCTTACTGCCAGCAGTGCTACTTTATGCACCATATTATAACGCGCCACCTGGTCAAAGACCTTTTGATCGATAGTTACTGATGGCGCTTTGCATTCAATCAGCAGAATCTTTTCACCTGAAGAATTAAACACCACAATGTCACTCCGTTTTTGATTGCCATGAAGCTTTAAACCGCCTTCCAATTTGATCAGCGTTTTCGGATAACCTTTGTGATTAATAAGGTATTGCACAAAATGTTGCCGGACCCACTCTTCTGGTGTGATGATAATATGCTTTTTCCTGATCTCATCAAATAAAGTCAGCCGGCCATTGTCGTCAATGATTCTGAAAGGATAGGGCGGTAATTGCAGCGGCTGGAGCATGGGGTAAAGTTAGTTGATTGGTTTGAAATGGTTGTAAAAGTTATAAAGGTTGTAGTGGTTGTAAAAGTTATGAAAAGTTGTAATGGTTATAAAAGTTGTAATGGTTGTTTACATAACTATTTCTTCAACATCTATAACCATTACAACATCTCCAACTACTACAACTTCTCTAAAAATAACTACTTTTGAACAACCATATGACTGCCGACGATATTCTAAAAGATCTCAAAAACCGTAAGTATAAGCCACTCTATTTGCTGCATGGTGATGAACCTTATTTTATCGACCAGGTAAGCAATTATGTGGAGGATCAGCTATTATCCGAGGCCGAACGTGGTTTTAATCAGACCGTATTATACGGTAAAGATACGGAAGTAATGACGGTGCTTAATGCTGCCAAGCGTTACCCCATGATGGCCGAATACCAGGTTGTGCTGGTAAAAGAAGCCCAGGATATGAAATGGGGACGCGATGACGATGATAAAAAGACCATCAATCCGCTGCTGAGCTATCTTGAAAACCCATTGCCGAGTACCATTCTTGTTTTTTGCTATAAATACGGCAAGTTTGACAAGCGCAAAAAGACCTATAAGGCGATAGAAAAGAATGGCGTCGTTTTTGAATCGTCGCCTTTGTATGATAATAAAATACCATCGTGGATAGAAGGTTTTGCAGGCAGTAAAGGCTATAAGATCGATCAGCAGGCTTCTGCTATGATGTCCGAATATTTGGGGAATGATCTTTCAAAGATCGCTAATGAGCTGGAAAAACTGATGCTGAACGTCTCTGCCGGGCAAACGATTACCATGCAGCATGTGCAGGATAATATTGGTATCAGCAAAGAATATAACGTTTTTGAGCTACAATCGGCTTTGAGCAGAAAGGATCCATTTAAGGTTAACCAGATCATCAATTATTTCGAGGCTAATCCAAAAGCAAATCCAATAGTGCTGGTATTGGGTAACCTGAATAACTTTTTCAGCAAGGTGCTGCTTTATCATTATGCTAAAGACAAAACGCCCCAGGGCCTCGCCCGTGAATTGGGTGTAAATCCTTATTTTATAAAGGATTACGAACTCGCTGCACGTAGTTATAACTATGGAAAATCAATGCAAATTATCAGTTTACTGCGCGAATACGACCTCAAAAGTAAGGGCGTTGATTCCAATGCTGGTCCGGGAGAATTGATGAAAGAATTAATGTTCAAAATTTTGCATTAATTTTTAACACAAAAAGCAATATCGTTTGTTCGCTATGAACTAATGCCCTTGTAATTAAATTATTAAGGTTTTTTTATAATTTAATTTATAATTTACATCTATTAAATAAATAATGTGCACCTTTACTCTTGACTCCCATTTTGGCGTTGTGAAGTGATGTTAAGCACTGCATCTTAACAATTTTAAAAAACAGTTAATGAACATTTTTGTAGGTAGTCTTCCGTTCAAGATACAGGAAGCAGATTTAAGAGAGCTCTTCGAGGCATACGGAGAGGTGAACTCAGTTAAAATTATTAATGACCGTGAGACAGGCAGAAGCAAAGGCTTTGGTTTTGTTGAAATGGCTGATGATGAGGCGGGTAAAAAAGCAATAGCCGATTTGAATGGGAGCGAGGTGGCAGGCAGAAATATTGTTGTAAACCAGGCTGAAGACAAGAAGCCAAGAGAAAACAGAAGCTTTGGCGGCGGCGGTGGTGGTCGTGGCGGCTACTCTGGTGGCGGTGGCGGTCGTGGTGGCTACTCTGGCGGTGGCGGCGGTGGTTACTCAAGAGATAACCGCAGAGGATAATTTCCTGAAGTTTAAGAAAATAAAAAAGCGTCATACCCTTAGGTATGGCGCTGTTATACTGTTATAGGTATTAGTGAACTTTAAAGGTGAATTTACACCCTTAAACGTAGCGATGCTGAGCGGCCCAAGGCCTCAACAAGTCCAGGATCAATAGAACTGTCCCCATCCTTTTGAATCCAGACCATATTCCTGTCTCTCAACAACTCCACTTTCTCACCTTCAAGCACTAATTCAAGCTCTGTAGTTTGATGATCAGTAAGTCTGCTGTTAATGATCTGATACAGGTAATCTGTATCCCTAAATGTCATTCGTAATTGTAATCCCATAAACACGCGAATCTTCTTACGTAAAGATAATCTAAGTTATTAATAGCTTAAATATTCAACCACTAAGAAAATATCAACAATGCTTGATATTTTGTTGATAAGTAAATGGAGTTTTTATACAATCACCATGTTTTCCACATAGAGAATTCTGTTCTGAGTTTTCGCGGGTTATTTTAATTGAATAATTTGGCTTGTGGACTCTTGTTTAGTTATTCTTCAACCCAAGTTTATGGTCGTAATAATCGAGTAGAAATTCGTTCGTCAGGAAGAATTCAAGACTCATCACTGTAACGGAACTATTTGATTGAGCAGGGTTCTCTACATACGTAATATTGTCTTCAGCAGACGTTGCATAAGAGTATGTAAATCCGCCTGGCGTAGTGGTAAGTGATACCGGGGTATTTACAGGCAGTAGCACGGCAGTGTTGCCCGCTGTTGGGTCCTGCAGGTAGCTATAGGGCTCTGTACCTGTATCGAATATGACACTGGTGTTGAATGTTTTGCCGTTGTAAGTTACCGAAGCAGGGACGATTGGGGCGTAGCCATCACCAGGATAATAAGTCAGCTGATGCATCGTAAATGATGAAAGATCAGAAGATGTTAATCCCAAAGTAACCGCATCCGAATTATATGTTCCGTTCAATGAATATCTGTCTGCACTCATCACCGGCATTTTAAATCCTTTTATCAAGCCCTCACCCGGGTCGAAATACTGAAATGGACTGGTGATATAGGCGTTATTAGGGAAAGTAACATCGTATTCAGATGATACGCCTAATACATCAAACTCATGGTCGCCAAATACATTACCCTGGGTATCGGATGCTTTATAATATAAAAAGAAAGGTAATCGCTTAATAGTAATCCCGCCATTATTAGGGTCGCCAAGGGTAATTGGTGCATAGGCCAGATAGCCATATACGTTGTCAGTAGTGGCAGCATCATCACCATAAGAAATGGTTGCCTTTTGGTTATAAATAGTAATTCCGTTAATGACAGTTGAATCGCCTGTAAAGGTTATACCGGTACTGGTGATCATGTTTGAGGGTATGATCCCATGGGCGTCGAGTACTAAACCTCCTGAGCCTGTATCAAATAGCAGGTCATAATCAGCATTGCTTACATCCTGTGTGCCTATTTTATCTAAAAATGTATAAAGGATCTTATAAATAGATGAATCGGCCCCATACAATCCAAATTTGGTTGGAGTAGCTTGCGTAGGTGTATTGTCCCCCGGTTTCTTTTTGTCTTTAGAGCAGGATGCTATCAAAAACAAAATAAATACAGCTGAAATGCGCAGGAATAGTTTAAAAGAATATATTTTTCTCATACTGTTAAGGGGGTTAATACGTCCGATATTAACTCGTTTTATATAGCATTTATTATGCCATTGCACTATTTACGTGTTTGAACAGAAAATAGTTGGCTGTTTTTAGCCGAATTAAGGTATTTAAGCTGATACACATTTTTGTTTATGCAGCCTTTTTCACAATTTTACGACTAATAAATGAAAACAAAATGAACTATTGGCTGATCAAATCTGAACCGCATAAATACAGTTGGGAGCAATTTAATAAGGATGGACGAACGATGTGGGATGGAGTACGCAATTTTGCCGCCCGCAACAACCTGCGCGCGATGAAAGAGGGCGACCTGGCATTTTTCTATCACAGTAATGAGGGTAAAGACATAGTTGGTATAGCCAAAGTTGTTAAAGAATCATACCAGGATCCAACCACCACTGATCCAAACTGGCTGGTAGTTGAATTTGCTCCTTTTGAAACTCTGAAGAAATCGGTAACGCTGGAACAGGTGAAGGCCGAACCTTCATTAAAGACTATGGAATTGGTTCGTCTTGGTCGTTTATCGGTTAGCGCTGTTAAGCCTGAAGAATTTGATAAGGTACTAGAAATGGCTAATAGCTGATAATTTGGATCATTACTAACATCAACCCTATGCCTCATTTTAAAAAATTAGCTGCACTGATTATTGTTGCATGCTGTTCCATTACCGTCAACGCTCAATCCGCATTCAAAGGACTGGAAAACCTGTTTGATACGCCTGAGAATTATGTGGTTTATCATGTTGATCGCCCGCCGGTTATAGATGGTAATATCAATGAACAGGTTTGGCAGCAGGTTAAATGGACAAAAGATTTTGGCGATATTGAAGGCCGCGATAAACCGAAACCGCCTTTAGCAACCAAAGTAAAAATGCTTTGGGATGATAGTTGTCTTTACATAGCTGCTCAGTTAACGGAACCCCAGATATGGTCATACATTAAAAAACATGATGCGGTTGTTTTTCAGGATAATGATTTCGAATTTTTTATAGATCCAAGCGGTACAACGCAGCCGTATTACGAAGTAGAAGTAAATCCTTTGAATACGATTTGGGACCTTATGCTGACCAGGGCCTACAGGGATGGCGGCGCCTCTGTGTCGAGCTGGGATTTGCTCGGTTTAAAATCGGCGGTAAAAATACAAGGGACATTAAATGATCCTTCTGATAAAGATGAAGGCTGGACGGTTGAACTGGCTGTTCCGATTAAAGCATTAATGGCTAATTCCCGCTCACAACGACTGCAGGATGGTACTATCTGGCGAATCAATTTCTCACGTGTAGAGTGGGATACCAAAGTTGTTGATGGCAAGTATATAAAGCTAACCGATGATAAAGGAAAGAACCTGCCTGAGCATAACTGGTCGTGGTCACCCCAGGGATTGATCGCTATGCATTATCCTGAAAGGTGGGGATATATCCAGTTTAGTAAGCAACCAGTGAACTCAGTAACATTCAATTTGCCTTATGCAGAAGAGCAGAAGAAGTATTTATGGCTGATTTACTACAAACAAAAGCAATGGCTTAGCGAACATAAAGCTTATGCTACTTCGTTGCATGAATTGGGTATTGACGACCATGCCAACATTGGTACCAAAGAGAATACAATACAACTGGAAGCCACCAACCACCAGTTTATGGCATTTATAAAAGACAGCGACGGAAAAGAAGTATGGGCCATAGATCAGTTCGGATGGGTGCAGAAAAACCCTGACCATCGTCATGAATAAACGGAGCTTTTAAACACAGTTCATTTCGAACCCGCAGCGAGGTTAAAGCGGTGGCGCGGGTGAGAAAACTTATGCACCTAGCTCTACGAATTGCTTGTTGGGGCTACTTATTCCACAACACTCCCCAAATCAGAAATGCTAAACAAACTATTGTAAGCATGATCATGAACGGGTAAATAAAACGCCACCATGCTTTTATGCTCACATTAGTCATCATCAGCGAGGGTAAGATCAATCCGGTTGGGGCTAAGAAATACATAATACCCATACCAAAGTTATAAGCGTTTACGATCTCTTTTCCCGGTACCCCGACAATTACCGCCAGGGAGCCAAACACAGGCATCGTCAGTACTGCCATGCCTGACGAGGACGAAATAAACAAAGTAAGGAAAAGGTATAAACCCAGCAAGGCTATAATGAATACCACCGGCGACATGGTGCCAACTGCGTTCGCCGCATAATACAATATGGTATCTGTAATATGCCCATCATTTAATACAACCGTTACCCCACGTGCGACACCTACAAGCAGGGCGACTGATACCAGAGATTGTACGCCTTTAACGAAGCTTTCAATAAACACCTTCTCCGGCATGCGGACGATAAATGCAATCAATACAGACGAAACAAGAAAAACAGTCGTCATCTCCAGCAGCCACCAATCATAATGTAATACACCGCCGATCATTGTGAAGATCGTCCCAAAGAACAGGATCAGTAGAAAAGAGTTCTTTCGGCCCAGTTTCGGCTTTTCTACATCAGTCCGGTCGATTATAGGGAAGGGTGATTGAACATGGCCGTCATATTTATATACCAACGATTTGGTAGGATCTTTTTTCACTCTTTCCGCATAGCGGACTATATACCAGATCAACAGCGCAGAGGTGACCAGGAAGGCTACTATTCGCTCATTAAAGCCATCGGCCCAGTTGATGCCGGCTGCATTGGATGCTATGATAGTCGAAAAGGGATTGCTGAATGATGTAAGGTTTCCGATATTACAGCCTGCGAAAATAACTGCAACTGGCACCAATAGATCGTACCCAGCCGCAAGAAACAAAGGTACAAGAATGGGATAGAAGACCAACCCTTCTTCAGCCATACCTTCAGCAGAACCGCAAAAAGTAAAAAAGAAGGTGACGATAACAATGAGCCATGCTTCTTTTCCTTTCATCAGGTGCGAAAGATAGGCCATGCCTTTTTCCATAGCGCCCGTCTGGTTAAAGATGGTAATGAAACCGCCGATGATCAGGATGAAAAAGATGATGTCCACCGTATCATAAATGCCTTTGATCGGCGCTTGCGAAACATTCAGCGGTCCCTGCCCATTCTTCTTGAGTTTATGATAAGTGCCGGGAATAGCTACCGGTTTGCGGATATCGCCGTTTTTAAATTTCTCAAGTGTAATACGGATATGCAGGCTGTCCAGCGTGTGCTGTGTGCAGGGTACAGTCTTGCCGTTGGAGATAGTAAAAGTGTTGTCGTTATAGCTTAGCTTATCGTATTCTCCGGCAGGTAATAACCAGGTAGCAATGGCTGCTATAATAATTACAAAAACCAGTACCGTTATAGGGGTGGGGACTTTGCTTTTGGACGCCATATTAAAGGATCGTGATAAATAGTTTGATTCCTAAATCTATGGCTTTTAGTTGATTAATCCTTTTGCTCTGTAAAAAATAAGGCTTTCAACTCCGTCGCGTCATCCGGTTTCATTTTCCCGCCCAGGATCAATCTTAACTGTCGGCGACGTAATGCACCATCGAATAAGGTTTTGTCTTCCTCAGTTTGCGGCTCAAGTGCAGGAACAGGTATAGTGCGCCCGCTTTGATCAACAGCCACAAACGTATAGTAAGCTTCGTTGCTTTTTACCTTTGTTCCCGAAGGGATGTTTTGCGCCCAAACATCCAGGCGAACTTCTACAGAGGTATTAAACGCTCGGGTAACCTTTGCTTCCAAAGTTACCACGTCACCCAGTTTAATAGAATGCTTAAATGAAACATTATCAACCGAAGCTGTAACCACAATACGGTTGCAATGCTTTTGTGCAGATATAGCAGCGGCAATGTCCATCCAGTGCAGCAAGCGTCCCCCCATCAGGTTATTCAAAGTATTGGTATCGTTGGGTAATACCAGTTCGTTCATTATCGTGTGTGAGTCCTTAGGGGTTTTAGCGTCCATGTTTTTATTTTGTGCAAAGATAACATTAGTTGATCAGTTAACCGGTTAATCAGTGATCAGTTAATCAATGACAGAAAAACGGCTAACAGACCAATAAAACAACTGATTAACTAGTCACTGGTTAACTGATCTCTCAAGACCTTAATTTTTTGCCGCTTTGATCGGTCTATGTCCCACCAATTCGGTCCACCTCGCTCCGGCAGGGTGATAATAAACCAGTAATTGGTATTCGTTTTCGGTTTCGAAGTGAGAGCCTTCAAAAAAGGCATCATCGGGCTTTTGGGTATTTTTCGGTACCCAAACATATTCGTAATCGTAAACGCCTTGCTTCATCAGCAGTTGAATATAGTAGCGATTCTTAGCAGCATCAAAATCCAGTTTACTGCTTTCGTCCATGCGGTAATTGTTGAACTGACCCACGATATAAGCAGTGCCTTCACCAGCACTCTTTGTACTGGCCAGGGTAAAATACATATGGGCATAGTCAGCATCAATACGCGGATCGCTGCCATCCTGGTTATTGATATAGAAATTGCCGTCGTTATCATAAAACAGCGTGTAGTTAGGCTGATCTAGTGTAGGATCCGTCAGCAAAATAACGGTATTGGCGGTATCGCGATAGATATGAGATATGCGGTCAGAATTCAATTTCAAACTCCGGGTATCAAAATGCCTGAACTCGTTCAGCCCAGGAAAATCAAAAGTGCTCACATCATTATAAACCAATGTGTTACCCTGGATGTTAGAAGGTTGTGTGCTCATTTGCATGGTCTCAGGACGGGCATTCTGCATCACGAAGGCCTTGATGTCGTAATTGGGATTTTGCACCCTTAAGGCACCATAGTTGATTTGCAGGTTAAGCTTCTGGTTGGTTTGCCGCAAATTATTATCTGATGACGGAACCATTTCAGCCATGGTAGATACTTTGGTATCAACTACATAAAAGCGCTGTATGATAAGCAGTTTTGACTTATCACCATTCTCATAAACCTTCAGAACATAATTACCCGATATTTTTGGTTTGATGTTCTCGTTGGGCAGCTTAATCTCGTAATGAGTGAACTTCTGAAGGGTTGCAGTAGAGTAACTGTAATTGAGTATTCTATCTTCCGTAAAGTTTTGCAAATACTCCATTGGTGAAAGAATCGTTGGGTTCCAATTCTCATCACAATGCTCAATGGTATAATACAGATCGCGCGTACCGCCATGCAGATCATCAAAGTCTAATTGAAGCTGCTCTCCCGAGTTAAACTTGATGATAGGAAACGAAGGGTTCTTCTTAGTATTAAAAAACTCTACCGTTTTGATCTCCGGCCTCAAAACCTGGTTGGTGTAGGGGGATTGGGCGAAAGAGTTAAGTGTAAAAGAGAAAACGAGACATAAAATGATGAGCCACTTCATAATGTGATATGGATTTATTGTTGTCTGCGGGTGTCATGCTGAGGCATTCGAAGCATGTTGGGCAAGGCTTTTACGCGCCGCACTTCGAGTACTTCAGTGTGACACCCGTTTTTTGTCTTCTTTTTTAATCCTGATAACTGGTCACCGATTAACCGATCACTAACCTACGCTTCCAGTTCCAGAATATGCTCCGCCAAATTCTCCCACTTAGCCTGAATTTCTTTTAGCTCCAGTTTTTTAAGCTGATAAGCATCGGTCACATTTTGTGCTTTTGCAGCATCAGCATAGAGTTTATCATCAGCCAACTGGTTTTCCAGACCCTTAACTTCTTTTTCCAGACCTTCTATCTGTTGCTCCATCGTCGCCAACTCCTGGTTCAGTTTCTTTAGTTGTTTAGCCTTTTCATCATCCGGCTTTTTAGCAGCAACCGGCTCTTTCTTTTCTTCCTTTTTCTCAGGTTTTGGAGCTTGTTCGGCTTTTGGCTGCAATTTACGTTTAGCATACCAATGATCATACTCCTGGTAAGTTCCCGGATAGGTAACAATCTTATGATCTTCAATGAACCATATCTTATTGGCCACGTTGTCCAGGAAATAACGGTCGTGCGATACAACGATGATAGTACCCTCGTACTGCTGCAAAGCTTGTATCAGTATGTTCACCGACTGCATATCCAGGTGGTTGGTAGGCTCATCCAGGATCAGGAAATTAGCATCTGCAGTTAATGCTTTGGCCAGAGCTACACGAGATTTCTCACCTCCGGACAATACCTTGATCTTCTTAAACACATCATCACCTGTAAACAGGAACGAACCTAAAATGGTACGCAGCTCAGTCTCATTATGTTTTGGCGCGAATGATTGCAACTCGCCTAAGATCGTATTCTCTAAATGCAAAGCCTCCAACTGGTGCTGTGCAAAGAAGGTTTGTGTTACGTTATGACCTTGCTGTACTGATCCGGTAAAGTTTTTATCTGCCCCGGCAATAATCCGCAGCAAGGTGGATTTACCTTTGCCATTAGCGCCGATCAAAGCGATTTTATCACCCTTTTCAATCAATGCTTCAGCGTCGTCCAATATTTCAATGGTTGGGAAGCTCTTGGCAACATGTTCCAGTGTTACCACGTGTCTGCCTGATTGCCTTGAGAAACGGAAGGAGAAACTTACCTCCGGGTTATCATCATCCACATCGTCCACACGTTCCAATCTATCCAAAGCTTTTATACGCGACTGAGCCATTTTGGCTTTTGAAGCTTTAGCCCTGAAACGCTCGATCAGGCGTTCTTCCTGTCTTATTTTTGCCTGCTGATTTTTAAACTCGCCGCGCTGGATCTCTTCACGCTGGGATTTCTCTTCCAGGTAGAAAGTATAGTTGCCTGCATAAACTGTCAGCTTACCCTTGCGCGATTCAACGGTGCGGTTGATCACACGGTCAAGGAACCACCTATCGTGCGAAACAATAATGATAGCACCTTCAAAAGCTTTCAGATATTCCTCCAACCATTGGATGGATGGTAAGTCTAAGTGGTTGGTAGGCTCATCCAGTAACAGAATATCAGGGGCCTGCAATAGTATTTTGGCCAGCATTACACGCATGCGCCATCCACCCGAAAATTCGCTTAGCTTGCGATGGGTATCCGGCTCGGTAAAACCTAAACCAGCTAAAATTTCATGGGCCTTATATTCGATATTGTAACCGTCGAGTACTTCAAACTCATGTTGTTTGTCGCTCAGTTTGTGCAACAGGTCCTCACTGTAGTCGGTTTCCAGTTTTTTAAGCAACACTTCTATCTCGTCGTGCAGTTGGTTCTGGCGCTCAAAAGCCTCCATAGCCACATGCAATATATTTTTGTCGGACGAATAGCTGAGCAGATCCTGGTTCAGGTAACCCATGGTCAGATCTTTCGCCATGGATATCGTACCTGAAGTAGGAGTATAGTCGCCCACAATCAACTTTAACAGGGTAGTTTTACCGGTACCATTGGCGCCGATAAGACCAATTTTTTCACCGGGTTTTATGTGCCAGTTGGCTTCATCATACAGGGCCCGCGCACCAATCTCGAACGTAAGGTTATTAATAGCAATCATTTGCGCGCAAAGATACGCTTTTGAGGTGAAATTTTTGAGGTGAAAGGCGAAAGCGGAAAGGTGAAAGGATAGCTTTGAAAATGTAACACCTTTTGCCTTTCAGCTTTCACCTTGATTTAGCCAAAACTATTAACTTCGCGGCATGTATCAGTTGATTAAGCCGCTATTATTCCAATTCGACCCCGAAAAAGTACATTATTTTGTTACCCGCAACCTGAAACGCTTTAACCGCTTTCCGGGAGGGACTTCATTGAGCAGGATGCTTTGGGATTTTGAAGATAAGCGATTGGAGAAAGAAGTTTTCGGCTTAAAATTTAATAACCCTGTTGGATTAGCTGCTGGTTTTGATAAAAATGCAGAAATGATCTACGAAATGGGCAATCTCGGTTTTGGATTTGTAGAAGTTGGAACCGTTACTCCATTGCCCCAACCAGGTAACTTAAAACCAAGAATGTTCCGTCTTCCGCCAGATAAAGCACTAATCAATCGTATGGGTTTTAATAATCAAGGCGTAGATGTTGCGGCTGAACGAATTGCAGCATACCGCCGTGATGCAAAGAAATCACAAAAAGGATTGATCATCGGTGGTAATATCGGCAAAAATAAAGTAACGCCTAACGAAGAAGCTGTTAATGATTATATCAAATGTTTCGACCGCCTGTTTGATGTGGTAGATTATTTTGTGGTAAATGTAAGCTCGCCAAACACACCCGGCTTACGCGCCTTGCAAGAAAAAGAGCCTCTGATGCATATTCTTAACACCCTGCAACAGCGAAACTCAAAAAATGGTATCAGTAGACCGATTCTATTAAAAATTGCCCCGGATTTGACCAATGAGCAGTTAGATGATATTGTCGATATTGTAAAAGAAACCCAAATAGCAGGTATCATTGCCACTAATACCACCGTCGTACGCGAAGGATTAAAATCTGAAAAATTGAGCAGCGAAACTGGCGGATTGAGCGGGAAACCGTTAACGGAGCGATCTACTGAAGTGATACGCTATCTTTCTAAAAAATCAAATGGTGCATTCCCCATCGTTGGTGTGGGAGGGGTACATTCACCTGAAGATGCTATGGAGAAACTCAAAGCTGGGGCATCACTTATCCAGCTCTATACAGGCTTTATCTACGAAGGGCCCGGACTGATCAAAAGAATCAATAAAAAAATCCTGTCAGCAAAAAACTAACAGGATTTGTATTTCCTTTTGTAGAGACGCGATGCATCGCGTCTTCGTTTCAGAAGAAGAATTATTTTCCAGCTACTGCTTTAGCTAAAGCAGCATTGTTTTTGTCGATCTGGCTGTTTTTTGGTTCAGCAGAACGGCTGCCTAATTCGATGTTAGTAGCCAGTTTCAAACCCTGTACTTCTAAGCGGGAAAAAGTTTTATTTCTTCTGTCTTTTCTTTTTAAACGAGTAACGCCCATGGTGTTCTATTTTTAATTTTTTAAACCTCGAGGTCGGAAGCGGATTCGAACCGCTGTAAAAGGTTTTGCAGACCTCTGCCTAGCCACTCGGCCATCCGACCATTTTTTAAGGAGTGCAAAAATAGTAATTATTTATTGCCTGCCAAGTTTATTTCTCAGATTTATTACGAATAAACGCGTTTTATGTTATGAGCAGGAATAAAAAGGCATAGGTTTTACAGGAGACTCCTATGGAGTCAAATTGCCGTATTTGTTTTTCTATAAACAGGTAGCTCCTACGGAGCTTATGCAAAGTGTTTAATCAGGCTTCTAATTCCGTTAGGAATATCCTGTTTATAGCTAAGCAAGTCAAAAAAGTTTGGCTCCATAGGAGCCTCCTATCGACGTTATTTCCTTGTTATCTCCGAACAAAACAAAGCTGTAGCAATAGCCACATTCAACGATTCAGCTTTGCCAATGCGCGGAATAGTGATGGCTTTGTTCACCATTTTCTGTACCTCAGGACGCAAGCCATTACCCTCATTACCCATTACAATCAAACCTTCCTTGCCAAAATCTGTGCTATAAATATTCTCCCCATCCAGCAATGCGCCAAATATGGTCAGTTTTATTTTAAGCAGAAATTCGGTTAAGGAAGTATGATGAACTTTTACCCTCGCCAGCGAACCCATGCAGGCTTGCACTACCTTGGGATTGTAAGCATCCACAGTATCTTCAGAACATATAATATGGTCGATACCAAACCAATCAGCAATGCGAATGATGGTGCCTAAATTGCCTGGATCCTGAATGCCATCAAGCACTAAAGAGAACTTTCCTTTTAGCTGTTCATGCTGTAAAATGGGCCACTCGGGTATCTTTACAATGGCCAGTGCATCCTGCGGCGTTTTTAAACTGCTAACCTTCTCCAATTCTGTAACAGAAATTTCACAGAAGTTTATTTTTTGGGATAATTTCAGCACTTTTGAATCGAACGAAGGTGTATAGTAAATTGCCTCTACCCGATATGCTGAATTGATGAATTCGGTGATAGATTTATGGCCTTCCACAATAAATAAACCATGTTCGCGGCGAAACTTTTTTTGTTGTAATGACTTTAATAAATTGATCTGAGATTTTGAAAGCATATAATAAACCTGAAGGGTATCGCCTTACAATATTAAGTATTTTGCTCCTCTTTATAGCTTCGTCCTGCGGTTTAACACACCGGCTTAAGGACAATGAGGCCCTAATCAGGAAGAACACCATCAAAGGCGTCGACAAACAATTCTCAGAAGCTGCACTAAATTACGTAGATAAAGAACAGCAGCCCAACAACGCACTTAACCTGAAATTATACTACTGGTTCAGCAAAAACGGTAAACGGGATATTGGCGAAGCGCCTAATCTGGTGGATAGCGGACTGGTTGAGTTTTCACGGTTGCAAATACAAAAGTTTTTGCAAAATAAGGGGTATCTTAAAGCCAAAGTGACCGACAGTATCGTCATAAAAAAGAAAAGGGCGCAACTGATATTTACAGCAACTGAAGGCCCGATGTTCAGGATCCGGAATTTCACAGATAGCATTGCCGATAAAAAGATGAAAGTGTTATACGGGGCCAATGCTGCCCGGTTGACACACTTAAGGCAGGGTGAACGGTTTGATACCGATAGTGTGGCTGCCCAGCGTGATGAGATGTACATGCTGATGAAAAGGAATGGTTATTATGATTTTTTCAGGCAGTATGTCAATTTTAATGCTGATACAACTTTTAATAAAGGTGTTGCCGATATTCAAATGACCATCGATAATCCGCCCGGAAAAACAGCGCACCCGATCTATAAGATCAATAATACATTGATCAGTATTTCAAATAGCAGCGGGCGTACGCCGGACAAGGCAGATACTTTGCAGGTCGACTCACAATTCAGGTTTGTGGATTATTCCAAAAAGTTCAGGCCTCATATTATCGAAATATATAATTTTCAGAAAAAAGGCGATCTATACAGTATCGATAAACAATCGTTAACCACATCCAGGCTTTCTGAATTAAATGTATTCCGGAACGTACCTAACCCAACTTACGAAAAGCTGCCGGATAGTACCAATCGTTTGAATATCAAGATTGACCTGGTGCCATTAAAGCAAATGTCGAACCGGGTTGAAGGGGAGTTCCTGTTTAACTCAGGACGTTATGGCTTTAGTGCGGGCAATACTTTTACCGACCGGAATATATTTAAAACAGCCGCCATTTTGCAGATCAAATTCAACTATAGCATATTATTTAATAATGGATCAACAACCGGAGGGAGTATTGAAAACCAGGAATTTAAACTCGGTGGAACGATAACTTATCCTCAAATTCTAGCCCCATTTGATTTGCCGGTTTTGGGCAAATACGGAGTTCCTCATACCTCGTTCTCGAGCAACTATTCTTTATTCTTCCAAAAAGACCTGGTTGAACGAACCAGTTTTGTCAACTCGATCACTTACGATTTTACCGAAACACCTGATAAGGTGCACACACTTACGCCGATCAATATCGAATTTTCCTCAGGTAAGATCAACCAGGTGGCCAAGGACTCGCTACTGGCTCATAACTATTACTCTTATGTTAAACTTATCGGGCGCACAACATTTTCAGCCGGTAGCCAATATACCTATCAGTTGAATGCCAATAAGCTAAATACTTACCGCAATTTTCTCTATTTCAGAGGTGCAATTGATATAGGTGGCAACACATTGTGGGCCTTAAGCAGGCTATTGAAGACCAGGGTAGACACTGGGCAGCATACCTTTTTTGGATACCCGTTCCAACAGTATGCTAAAGGAGAGATCGACCTGAGATTTTATAAGAGCTTTGGCGGAGAGAAACAATTGGTTTGGCGCATCAATCCGGGACTTGGAATTCCTTATGGAAACAGTAACCAACTGGTATTTGAAAAGTATTTTTATACAGGCGGCGCGAGCGATATCAGAGCATGGCTACCACGTACTTTGGGGCCAGGACAATTTAACCGTGGCATCGCCTATGCCGGTGACACTACTACTTTACAACGTTTGAAATACCTTGACCAGTTTGGAGAAATAAAATTCGTAACTAACCTGGAGTATAGGTATAAGCTTGCCGATGACTTTTTCGGCTCTAAACTGAAGGGCGCTGTATTTATTGATGCTGGTAACGTATGGCGTTTGCACAAACAATTGGAAAATCCCAATGGCGAGTTCAGGCTAGGTGATCTATGGCAATCCACCGCAATGGGTATAGGCACAGGATTGCGGTTTGACCTGGGCTTTTTCATTTTCAGGTTTGATGCAGCACTTAAATTCAAAGATCCTGAATTTACCGGTTCCGATCAGTGGGTGCTCATCAATCACTTTGATGAACTGTTTCACACCGGGGATTTTAAGAGGGCCTATAAAGCATCCAATTACGACAACTTCAACTTCCTTCAGCTTAACTTCGGTATAGGGCTGCCGTTTTAATTCAATTAGTGAATGAGTGAGTTAGTGAATTAGCGAATGGTGAATAGAGGACCACTAATCCTGTAAAATCATAAAAATCCTTTAATCGTGTCACTTGAACATTCCCTTCAACCCATCAAAAATACTTTCAAAAAATGTAGGGATACCTAATCCTGAATGATGATTAAAATAAAGGAATATGCAGAAGATGATTATGGCGAAGATGATAAACCGCTTGAACATATAACTCAGCACAACAAGCACTACAGGGATGATCAGCAATACCAACCAACTGATGTGGATTGGGATAAGTTTATCGTCTGTCTTATAAACATAATATAACAGGGAATGCGTGCCGGATTCGTTAACATGTTTTACATATAAAAAACTCGATTTGTCCAGTTTATGACGATAAAAGGCAGTGCCTTTTTCAAATCGTAACTCCTCGGTAAAGCCGTTTACATAGAAAGTGAATTTTCCGTTTACGTTTTCGAGAACATTATGAGCGGTGTCAGTAGCTACCACAGCTATTTCGTCTTTAGCAAATGGATTTTCCTTGATTTCAAATTGTTTTATAACAACAGTATCTGCAAAAGCAAATCCGGCAGATAAAATAGTAAGACAGATAACTAGTAAGAGTTTTTTCATGTGGATGATTCTGCCATAAAATTAATCAAAAGTTCATTGCCCTGACTTCAATATTTTGAGGGAAGGTAGTAGTCGCTATATGGCACTTGTAGTCAGGATGAATGTCCAATGGTGCGATCTGGTAAGTAATATCGTCATAAACCAGCTCTTCGGCCGATACATCAACAGAGTTTAAAGGGGTATGAAAGCCTGAACCAATAGCTTTTAAAACGGCTTCCTTCCTTGTCCAAAAGTTATAAAAGCCCTCAAATTTATCAGCATGATCATTGATATAATGCCATTCGTTACCCGTAAAGAAGTTGGTAAAATCAGCGAAATCCAGTTGCTTTATTTGTTCAATGTCTATACCTATCTGCCCTTCGTCGGTCATCGCACAAATAACCATATTACCCGAATGTGCGATATTAAAATCTGGCCGGCAATCGAAACAGGGTCGACGATATTCATTGTACTGCAAGTCCGTGAGGGAGTTTTTGCTGTTATATTCTTTTAATAGCTCGAGAAGCAGCAATTTGCCGCAAACGGATAGCTGCTTATCCATCCACTGCCTTTTTCGTAAAGCTTCCTGTCGCAGGCTTTCGGGTAACAACGCCAGTTTATCAGCAAGTTCCCGGTCGCTCCAATAGTGCTTAATTTCAGTATAACAAGCGGTTATCATTAGTTGCTAAGGTGCTCAATATTCTGATTAAAAAGTAGTAAAAGATTTACACACATTGTTTGTTTTCGTAACTAAACTATAACTATTATTGAGTTGTATAAACCTTCAGACAATCTTATCGTCTTATACAGCTGAAAGCGAATAAGAAGGCTTGTTTTATGAATAATCTAAGTATAATAATTGGCGCTGATCGCCCGGATCTGATCAGGGAGGAAACATTGGTGACCTTGTTTTCTGAATCGGCACGGCGGTACGCAGATAAAACAGCCCTTATATTCCACGACGAAAAACTAACCTACTCTGAGCTTGATAGCTGGAGTGATGCGGTAGCAGCTTACCTGGTGGAAAATGGTATTGGCCGCGGGCACTACGTAGGCGTTTGGTGGCAGCGTGGCTTTGAGCTGCATGCTGCCATTCTGGGCATCGTAAAAGCAGGAGCAACCTACGTACCTGTAGACCGTGAAATACCTGCCGAAAGGGTAGAGGTGATCATGGAAGAAGTAGGCGCGTCAGCCTGCTTCAGCATGCAGCAGCTTAATGTGGAGTGCAAAATGCTGCAGGTGCCCGCCCCACCCAAACGCTCCCCAGAAGGGAGGGCTTTTTTAAAAGTCTCTCAGCTGACCAGTGGAGGAGATTTAGAGGGGGCTCAACCCAACGATTGTGCCTACGTACTCTACACTTCTGGTAGCACAGGCAAACCCAAAGGTATCCCGATAAGCCAAAAACAGATCTGCCATCTGGTGCGTGCTGAGCAATCTGTATTTAATATCAATGCTGACGATAAAGTTTATCAAGGTTTCTCGGTGTCATTTGATATGTGGTGCGAAGAAACCTGGATCAGTTATTTTGTGGGTGCAACAATTTGGGTGGCAGATAATACGACATCAAAAGCTATCGACGAACTGGGAGATACTCTAAAAAAAGAAAATATAACCATCCTGCACGCAGTGCCAAGTTTATTGGCGGTGATGGACGATACAATACCGTCGCTTCGGTTGGTAAATGCGGGAGGAGAAGCATGTACTCCACAAGTGCTGGCTAAATGGGCACGCGATGGAATTAAGTTTTATAATAGCTATGGCCCTACTGAGACTACAGTAACAGCAACTATTGGAGAATTGCATAGCGGAGATCAGATTGTGATCGGGCAGCCTTTGCCTAATTATAATCTTGCAGTAGTAGATGAGAAAATGAACCTGCTGCCTTATGGTGAGGCGGGAGAACTGGTGATTACTGGTCCGGGGGTATCATCCGGCTACGTAAAGCTGCCGCAGCTTACCCAGGAGAAGTTTTTGCAGAAACCAGCTTCATTATCTATTCTGCCTGGGGACAGGGTGTATCGGACCGGCGATGCTGCCATTATTAATAAAGATGGAACTGTAGACTTACAAGGGCGTTTTGACGATCAGATCAAACTACGTGGTTACCGTATAGAGTTAGGCGAGATAGAAAATAGATTGAACGGTATAACTGGCGTACTATCAGCGGCGGTTGCCGTGCGAAAGGATGGCACAGGGCAAGATCAACTGGTTGGCTACGTGGTAATGGAAGACCAGGTTTGCATCGAAGAAAATCTTTTCAGGTTGGAACTTGCTAAAACTTTGCCTGCATACATGGTACCCGGAACCATAATCACTTTGCCTGAAATGCCGCGCATGCCAAGCGGTAAGATCAACCGGAAGGCTTTGCCTATGCCGGAAACATTTACAATCGACCAGAGCAGTGCGGCACAAGAAACGATGGATCTGAATGCCCCGGCGTCTGACCGTATACTGGCGATTCTGCGCAGGGTGTTCCCCAATAAAGCTATCGAACCATCAATGGATTTTTTTGATGATTTAGGCGGGCATTCATTATTAGCTGCCGGCTTGGTATCACAGTTGCGCCGTGATGCTGGTTTGCCGCATGCGTCCTTGAAAGATGTGTACATACATCGTCCATTAGAGGCACTAATTACTGCCTGGGATCAGCAACCACAGGAACAGAAAACCAAAGAACGTGAATATAATAAAGTGCCATTTCTGAGACATCTGGCATGCTGGGTTGCGCAAACCATTTCACTGCTAATTATTTACGGCTTATTCGCCTTCCAGATATTTATCCCATACCTGGGCTATTATTATGTCGATCAGGAGACGGGGGTGATCATTTATTCTATCATTACCTCATTGGTGCTGTTTTCCTTGATGCCTCCAATTTTTACTATCATCTCCCTGGCAACCAAATGGCTGGTGATCGGCAAAATGAAAGAAGGCGATTACCCGCTTTGGGGAACTTACTATTTCCGCTGGTGGTTCGTGAAAACCATGCAACGTTTATTGCCAGCGCAATTCCTGAATGGTACACCGCTGTACCCCTCATATCTGCGCATGCTGGGAATGAAAATTGCTGCCGACGCCCAGGTTAGTGATTTTAGTTTTGGTGCCGAGGATTTGATCTCTATTGGAAGTGATGCCAGTTTAAGTTCACAAACCAGTTTGAATAATGCTTTTGTAGAAGATGGTCTATTAAAACTGCGCCGGATCACGATAGGAGATCATGCCTATATTGGCAGCAGTGCGGTGATTGATGGCGATAGTATTGTAGAAGATTGGGGTGAACTGCAGGACCTGAGTCATTTGCAGGCTGGCAAAACTATTGCATCAGGCGAGGTTTGGAAAGGTAGTCCGGCGCAATTGATAGAGAAGAAGAGTATTGCCGATCTGCCACAGCCATTGCCGGTATCAAAGCTTACACGTAGAAAATACAAACTGGTGTTCAGCTTATTTATCCTGATCTTTCCTTTTATCGTTCTATTGCCTTTATTGCCGACGATCATCACCATTAACAAACTGGATAATGCTGCCGACGATTACGACTTTACTTATCTGATCGGAGCACCCGGACTTGCCTTGTTATATATCATACTGTTTACAGCCGAGACAATTATTTTCACGAGACTGATGCAGCGCAATGTAAAGGCTGGCAACTACCCTATTTATAGCATGTTTTATGTGCGCAAATGGTTCTCAGATCAGGTGATGTCCTTAAGCTTAATTGTTCTGCATCCTATTTATGCTACGGTATTTGTATCCAGGTTCTTCCGGGCATTGGGCGCAAAAGTGGGTAAGGATACCGAAATATCTACAGCAAGTAGCGTTACTCATCCTTTGCTGGAGATAGGGGACGGGGCCTTCGTAGCTGATGCGGTAACTTTAGGAGAAGCTGATGTCCGCGGGCAGCAACTGATACTAGATAAAACTACTATCGATAGCTACAGTTTTGTCGGCAACAGCGCGTTGATTCCGCAAGGTTATCATTTGGAAGGTAACATGCTGATCGGTGTTTTATCTACCCCGCCGGACAAACAGCAAATGGAGGACAGCAAAGCCCGCGATTGGTTCGGCTCGCCAGCTATACCGTTGCCACGAAGACAGGAAAGTAATCCCTTTCCGCCTGAGTTGACCATCAGTCCTAAACGTAGCCGCAAGTTGATACGCGGATTTGTGGAGTTTATCCGCATTATATTACCTGAAAGCGCCATTATATGCTTCTCTATTCTATTCATAGCTTATGGTCATGATTTACTTGTAGGTGAGCCGCTATGGAAAATCATCCTGTATTTCCCGTTCTATTACCTGTTCTTTATGGGAATTCCTGCCTTTTTGCTCACTGTGGTATTAAAGTGGCTGTTTGTAGGTAAATACAAGCCTCAACAAAAACCAATGTGGACATGGCAGGTATGGCGAAGCGAGGCCATAACATCCACCTACGAGGCATTGTCGATCCCGTTCCTGCTGGAATACATGCAGGGAACTCCCTGGTTGCCATTATTAATGAGACTGCTTGGCGTAAAAACAGGACGGCGCGTATGGATGAACACGACCGACATTACCGAGTTTGATATGGTGACAATCTGCAATGATGCCGCCCTGAACGCAGACTGCGGGCCACAAACCCACTTGTTCGAGGACAGAGTAATGAAGGTGGGTCCGGTGAAAATAGGTGCACGAAGCAGCATTGGTGCCGGAACAATTATTTTGTATGACAGCGAAGTAGGGGACGATACCAAGATCGAAGCATTGTCACTAGTGATGAAGGGCGAACGCCTCGCCCCGGCTACGGATTGGACCGGAAGCCCGGTAAAACCATTATAATTATCCATAATCGTAGAGACGCGATGCATCGCGTCTCCTACACGGGACATCTTATTTCGCAGCAATTAATTTAATTTCCGTCACCTCTCTGATACATCTCGCCGGTTTTTTCTCATCCTGCACAATAATACGAAATGGTCCTTCGCCGGTAGGTAATGGTTTGCCATCTACCTGGTCGGCAAGAATAATGGTTCGGTCTGTAAATGCCTTATCCAATTCTGCCAAAGCAAATACCACCTGATAATTGTCGCTGGCGGTGACTAAAATGAATTTGGTCAGGTTTTTGCCTTTTAAATCAGGGCCTAATGTAGCACCTGCTTTTTTCAGGATTTCGGCCAGGATAACGCCTGTATAAATGTGGTCCTTCCCGTCGTGGTCTTTCCTGGTGACAGTTGTTTGGGTGTACTTGTGCAAGTCGTCATTATTGATCGTCAATGGAGCTGTTACTTCTCCGCTGACCTTGACCGACGCAGTTTGCGCTTTGACATAGCTGCTGTTGACTAAACTAAAGCAAATAAAAAGAAGGATATAAATTTGTTTTCTCATGGCAAAAAAAAATTAAATGGTTTTTTGTTCTGATCAGTAAAGCTTGATTTATTTACAAAAATACCAGGTAATGTTATCTATAGGTCTGCTAATTCTATACTTTCCCAGCTTTGTTTCTTATAATGCCGGAACATGATCCAGTTGATAAATAGGAACACAACAATGGCTATCCAGATCACTGTTTCCCAGCGCATTAAATAATAATGACCAAAGCCCAGTGCTGCAATCAACCCTAATATCATTAACGAGGTAATCATTTTGCCACCGCCCTGTTTAACAATGACAGGCTTCGAAAAAGGCAATCCCTTAACCATAAATAGCGCCATCATCATACCATAAACCACACTTACCAGGAAAGCCAGGATCATATCATTGATAGCCTGCGGACCCCAAACGGCAACGATTACAATGCTCAGCACGAGACAATAAGGTAAAAAATAAAGGGTGATAATCGCCTTATACATACCTGATAATATTTTACCCGGCTCATCAATAGGCAAGGCGTAATAAACCCATGCCGATTTATATTTTTCGGACATGGAGATGTGCGTCAATATAGTTGATAATATGAACGTACTGAGGTAGATCAAAAAGACATAACTGTGTCCATTTTGAACTTTCTCTAAACGGTCTGATAAAGCGCCTGATCCATTAAAGGTAATAAACACGAAATAGATGGGCACATACGCAAAAGCCGGATACACCTTCATCTTAAATTCGCGGGTACGCGCAGCCAATTTCCAGGTGATCCTGAAACCTGCATTTTCGATAGGATCCGGCGCTATTAAATTTGATATTTTCTCTATAAAGCTAAACCTGCCGGATTTTTTAACCTGGGTTGATGCATTTGTATTCCCATCTGATGTGGCTATAACCGATAGCCTCCTGTTGAATCCCGGTGCCAATACCTTAGCTACAAACCATAAACCCAAAACAGGCACCGTCAGGCCAAGGATAGCCAGCACGCTGGTAATTAATCCAGAACGTGATGAGTGTACCAATAACTCGTTTAATGCCGCTATCCAAACAGGTGGTAAAAGGTAGGCCCACCAATGGGTGAGCAAATTGATGTTGCCCAGTACAGAAACATTGATCAGCCTGGGAAGTAAATAATAGGTGCCGAATACCAGCACTGAAAATCCGATCTGGAAATAGCTGATAATGTCCTTAAATCGTTGCGGACTAACAGATTTCATGAGCAGGAGGTAAATGATGTTTACCATAAAAATGCTCAAAAATGTTGCCTCGATTATCTGGATAAAGAAAATCGGAACAGCTAAGAGCCCGTCAACAAATCCAACAATAACCAACGCCGGTAATCCTTGCAGTAAGGCAAGTCTTAGTATGTAAATACTGATATGCAAAATACGGGATACGGCAATGGTGCGGTCATTTACAGGCCGCGGCAGCAAAATAAACTGGTCGCGGGTATCAATCAGCACAGTAGTAAAGTCAGATATCAGCGTAATGGCCATCAATACCATAAAAATGATGAAGTAATAAGTTTCACCAACATACGGCATACTATTCAGTGTTAATACAAGGCCTATCAAGAAACCCATCAGCAAGGTAAAGAAGCTGATAAGCCAGGGCGATTGCTGGCCGTTATTTTTAGCATTCCTGCGTGCGTTAAACATTGCTTTTGGCCGGCGATTGTCCATCATCAGCTTTACACGCAATATGTCATTGAGCTGATCAGTATCAACTCCCGTTCTGGCTAGTACCGGGTAAAAAAAAGAAACTAGGCGCAGGAAGAACTTATCCATAGACAGGAGCATTAAAAGTATCTCATTCATTAATCAAAAGCATTAATAATGGCGTCCGTTTCGCTGGCCTGGTCCCCACGGCCGGTTAATTTTGAAAAAATACGCTCAAGTGTATCGCTATGGTTCTGTTTCAATGATTCAAATGTGCCGTCAGCTATGATCTCGCCTTTGTTAATGAGCAATATCCGGTCTGACACTTTTTCCACCACATCCATCATATGCGAGCAATAAAAAATGGTCTTGCCTTCCTGGGACAAACGCATGATCAATTCCTTTATCATGATAACCGCATTGGCGTCTAAACCAGATAAAGGCTCATCCAACACAATGATCTTTGGATTATGAATGATGCCGGCTATAAGCAATACCTTTTGTTTCATCCCTTTTGAGAAGGTATCCATACGGTCATCTCCGTTTGTGCCCAGGCCGAATGCCATCAGCAATCTGCGGGCCCGGTCATGCAGCTGGGTTTCCTCCATGCCATATAGTTTACCAATGAAATCAAGATATTCCATGGGCGTTAGTACATCATATATTTCTGCATTTTCGGGAACATAGCCTATCAGCTTTTTTATCCCGAGGGGGTCGGTGGCCATATTGATGCCGTTAACTATAACCTCCCCATCAAAGTCAGGAATAAGACCAGTCAGGATTTTAACAGTCGTGGATTTGCCCGCTCCGTTGGGGCCAATATAACCGATCACCTGGCCCGGATAAATATCAAGTGAAAGTTCTTTTAAAACTAATTTTGAACCGTATGATTTAGAAAGATTGCGGATTTGGATAAGGGGTGCTTCAGCCATAGGGAGATGTTATAATACGGCTGTAAGTTAAAAAAATATAGTCAGGGTTATTGTAAATTAATTGATATAAGGAACGCCCCTACAAATAAAACGGAACGAAATTTTCATCCGCCAGCTCGCACTTAACCAGCATGGATGTAAAAAGGATATCACCGAAAATATTAGCTATGGCAGTATCCGCTGCATCCCGCCCTGTCGCTATTTTGATCAGCCCGTTTAGCGGCACCAGTTTGGTAGCATCAAATAATATCCATTCGTCACCGATATAGGCTTCAAAGCAGGCATGAAAGTCACCGGGTTTTAATTGGTAGGCGTATCCTGTAAAATAGCGGGCAGGTATGGTTAACGCACGGCAAAGGGCGATACCCAAATGTGCAAAGTCGCGGCATACACCGGCTTGCTGGGTAACGGTATCGTAGGCAGATGTCTGGGCATTAGTTGAACCACTGCGGTATTCTACATTTTTGTTGATCCACTCGGTAAGCGTAAGCACTTTTTCAAAAGGATTCTCGATGTGGCCAAACAAGTTATGAGCTAGCCTGAACAATTTATCCGATTGGCAATAGCGACTTGGGTATAAATAAGGCAATACCAATGGATCCATCTTCCCGATCAATATTTCCTCGCGGGTGCTATGATCTTTTATCTCGAAGTCATTGTCAACGGTAGCTTTGTAGTTGACTTGGAGGTTGCCTTTTTCCTCAATCTCTAAACGGATGATCCTGTTTTCCCCGTTAACAGAAAATAATTCTTCCACCTTTACATAAGGTTCAATGGTGAATGTTTCCTCTAATACGGCCTGGGTTGGCGTTCGCAGGGCATGAATATTTAATATCAGCGTTCCCGCAGACCTGATCTCGTACCCCATTTCAGCGGAAACATTGAATTTCATTTTTTGGTTGGATTAAGTTTATTGAGTTCGTTAAACCAGATAGTTAATGAGGATTGATAACCAATCAACTATTATACTTTTTGATCACCAGGTAACTTGGCAAACGCCGGTTCCATCCAATCTTCCGAGATATCTTCAAGTGCTTTTTTTAGCTCCTCCGCCCATTGAGCCGATATATTCTGCAGATCTTTTTGCTCATAACGCTGCTCTGCAATTTCATAGCTGTCTTTTTTATAAAGAACTACATCAATCGGGAAGTCGACATTATTGGAGCTTACCCTGGTCGAGTCAAATGATAAAAATCCGGCCTTTAAAGCCACCCGCATATTGGTGTTTTCGGTCAGCGTACGGTTGAGTATCGCTTTGCCATGCCCCGAATTTCCTATTATAACAAAGGGCGCGCCTTGCTCCAACTCAACCCAATTGCCTTCCGGGAAAAGAAGAAACAGTTTGTGCTCTTTATCGTCTTTTAATTGACCGCCAATAATGGTATTCAGATCGAACTTAAAGCCAGCCTTCTCCAGCGAAATTTTATCTTCCTCTGCCACGCGCTTTATTTGCTGCCCGAAGGCATTAGCCGCTTTATATAGCTTATTAAATTCCTGTGTTTCCAGTTGCTCACGGAAATAAACAATGGCTTTATCCCTTACCGACCTTAATCCGCTGGTCATGATAAAAAGCGAAAAATTGTCCTTTTGTTCTACAAATATTTTCTTCTTTACAGCAGTCTCGGTTCCTGATGTGATCAACGTATCGGCAATGGCCACCAATCCTTCTTTTACCTTTATTCCTAAGCAGTAGGTCATAATTTTTTATTCTGGTCGACAAATTAATCAAATTAAAACCATTCAACCGATATAAATCGGTATTTGCCTGATTGATTCATCGCAATCAGCGTCAGGTGTAAAGGAATTGTTATAAAATAACCTATGCAGAATATTTGTTGCTATCAAAATAATGTCTAACATTGTGTCGTTCTGACACTAAGTACTTCTGAACTAATAATCTGCCCCTCATTAACCATTATATTTCCCGGTTGCAATAAAATGCGACCGGGTTTTTTGTTTTAAATCAGTACTTTAGCCAAATATCCGGATAAGCCTTGCCAGAAAACGTCACAGCCCGACATCAAACTTTTGAGTGGATCGATAACCTTAAGGTTGTCTCATTATTTGCAGTAGTTATACTGCATACCGCCTCGCCCTTGCTGATGGACTTTAAAAATGCCAGTACAGGGTATTGGCTTGTAGGTGATTTTTATAATGCATTGGTCCGCTTTGGCGTACCGGTATTTGTAATGATCACAGGGGCGCTTTTACTTCACCGCGAATATGAGGTGACCGATTTCCTGAAACGCCGCCTGTCGCGTATCATATGGCCATTCCTGTTATGGAGTTTGATTTATATCGCCTATGCGTGGTACGATGAAGAAATTCCTTTTTCAGATAGCATCTGGACTAATCTACATACAATTCTTCATCAGCTTAAATATGGCGCTTACTATCATCTGTGGTATGTGTACATGCTGCTGGGCTTATACCTGTTTATTCCCATTATCAGCAAGTTTGTGCGGAATGCCTCAGGAAAAGAGATCCGATACTTTTTGATTGTATGGTTTGTGGTGATGATATTCAGTCAGCCTTATTTATCACGTTTTCAGCCCTTGATCGATGTGCATTATTTTATCGGTTATGCCGGCTACCTGGTGCTCGGACATTATTTAACCTTTGTCGAATTGCCTGAAAAAGGAATAAAAGTGCCATTGATCATCTATTTCCTGCTTTGTGTAGCAAGCATTACCATCGGAACCTATTTCCTTTCCGTAAATACTAAAGGACTAAGTACGGTGATGTATGAACCGCTTGGGCCTTTTATCGTATTATATGCTTCGGGCGTGTTCCTGCTGGCGAGGGTATGCACATTTAAGTTGCCCGAAGTAATGGTTAAGCTAAGGGCAATTGCCGGAGGATTGAGCCTCGGAATTTATTTGTGCCACGCTTTGTTCCTTACGCTTTTGGACGGACTGGAGATCAATTACAAGATGTTTAATCCGCTTTTTAGCATACCGCTGACTGCATTGATATGCTTCATCTTGTCGTCATTTCTGATATTTATTATCAGTAAGATACCTGTTGTCGGTAAATATATTGCAGGCTAAGCCTGGTATAACTACCGGATTCTGAACAGGTTTTATATCTTTGGGCATATTTTCAATTATTTGACATTCCAGGATTTTAATTTTAACGAACATCTAACCGAAGGTATCCTGAGCATGGGATACACCACGCCGACCCCGATACAGGAAATGGCTATCCCGGTAGTATTACAAGGTAAGGATCTGATTGCCTGTGCGCAAACAGGTACCGGTAAAACAGCATCTTATTTATTACCCGTTCTGCATAAAATTGCAGAGGCCGATGAAGGACACAAAACTACCGCTTTAATTTTAGCGCCAACACGCGAGCTTGCCCAACAGATCGATCAGCAGGTGGAAGGATTAGCTTATTTTACAGGTTTGAGTTCGATTGCTGTATATGGTGGTGGAGACGGTATTGTATATGAACAGCAGCGCCGCGGGATACAAAATAAAGTAGATATCCTGATCGCTACACCAGGTCGATTAATCGCGCACCTTACTTCAGGCATATTAAAGCTCGATCAGATAAAATACCTGATTTTAGACGAGGCCGACCGCATGCTGGATATGGGCTTTATGGGTGATATTATGCGTATCATACGTGACATCCCTGTACATCGTCAAACCCTTTTGTTCTCGGCAACCATGCCGGGGCCGATACGCAAACTGGCTAATTCAATATTAAAACACCCTGAGCAGATCAACCTTGCTACCTCACAACCGGCTGAAGGTATAAACCAGCAGATATACAAAGTACATAACGACCAGAAATCAAAACTGGTTGTTAAACTCCTTAAGGAAGGTAGCTATGTAAGTACTATCATTTTCGCCAATACCAAAGACGAGGTGAAAAGACTAAGCAGAGAGTTAAAATCAGCACACGTCAAATCAAGCGCTTTTCATTCTGATTTTGAACAGGCGGAACGAGAGCAAATACTGCTGGATTTTAAAAATCGTGAACTTCCGGTTATAATCGGTACCGACGCACTGTCCCGCGGTATTGATGTTGAAGGCATCGACCTGGTGATCAATTACGATGTGCCGTCTGATCCTGAAGATTATATCCATCGCATCGGACGTACGGCCCGTGCTGAAACTACCGGAACTGCTATTACGCTGGTAAATGAACGCGATAACCGCAAGCTGAAGACTATTGAAGAAATGATAGGACGAAGCATTGAAGAGAATGTTCTGCCGCCTGAACTGGGGGAAGCGCCTGTGTTCAAAGCCCATAAACCTGGTAAAAAGAGAAATAATAACCGCAAGCAATTCAGGAATAAAAAGAAAAATCCGGGCAACAAGACCGCGTAATTCATTTTTAAACAGTATTTTGGGATACCAATTTTTGATGTCCTAAATAGCTAGTTTGAATTTATGAAGATCAGTCTTCCGGTATTGCTGTTTTCAGCCTGCCTTTTTGCTGCTTGCCACCATGACAACCGGCCCGTTGTAACTACCTATGCAGGTAACGGTGTTTTAGGCTTTGCCGATGGCGATGCCAGATCCGCATCCTTTTCAAACCCCATGGGCGTAGCCGTTGATTCGTCGGGCAATGTATATGTGGCCGACTCCCGCAACAACCTCATCCGTAAAATAACACCTGATGGTGCAGTGTCTACATTCGCCGGTAACGGAAAGCAAGGCGCAGCTGATGGCAAAGGAACCGCCGCTTCTTTTTTCTTCCCCACAGCTCTGGCTACGGATACCAAAGGCAATGTGTATGTAGCCGATACCCACAACAGCCGCATCCGCAAAATTACGCCTGACGGTATGGTGAGCACCTTTGCAGGCAAACCAACAAAGCTCTTTAATGATATAAAAGATACTGCCGGGATGGATCATCCCTCAGGAATTGCCGTTGATAAAAACGGGAATGTGTTTGTTTCTGATCTGAATAAGGACTTTATTAAAAAAGTAACCCCGGACGGTAAAGTAAGTATAATTGCCGGTAATGGGGACCGGGGAAAGAAGGATGGCAAAGGCGGCTCAGCTTCGTTTTACTTACCTGTGGGATTAGCAATTGACGGCAACGACAATCTATATGTATGCGATAGCTACAATAACATGATCCGCAAAATTGCACCTGACGGAACGGTAACCACCATTGCAGGCATGAGCAGAAAAGGTTCCAAGGATGGTAAGGACACTACAGCTTCTTTTTGGCACCCCAACAGCTTAACCGTAGATAAAAGCGGTAATGTTTATGTAGCCGATATGGGAAATAACAAGATACGTAAGATAACACCCAATGGCACAGTAACCACATTCGCAGGTTCCGATCAACATGGCGCGGGTAATGGGCCCATTAAAGAAGCTTCATTTTATCAACCTTATGGCATAGCCTCTGATAAGGAAGGGAATTTGTATGTAGCTGATTATCAAAATAACCTTATCCGGAAAATTGCACTTTAGCTAAAATTTTACGTGAGTAATTAATCGCCTAAGGTTTTAGTTTTATCATAGAAAAATTAGTATATTTAAAAAATAAACCAATAAACCACCTTATGTTCAGGAAGATACTTTTACCGATAGTATTATTAGCGATCGTTTGTTTTGGCTGCAGTAAAAAAGGCAATGGCGGAGGCGGCGGTAATGTTAACCCACCTCCAACCCCGATTGACACAAATACAGGCAAGGCTAACAATGAACATATTTCTGTTTTGACCCAGCATAATGATAATACACGTGCAGGCCTAAACAATAAAGAGACGGTACTGACTACAGCTAACGTTAACACCGCACAATTCGGCCGGCTTTTTACATTGACCGTTGACGACCAGGTATACGCTCAGCCATTGGTTTACGCCAGTTTGCCTATCGCATCAGGAACGCACAATGTAGTGTTTATAGCAACCGTAAATAATTCGGTTTTTGCCTATGATGGCGATAAAGGCAAATTATACTGGAGCAAAAATTATACCCAGTCAGGAATGAGGGCCCCGCTTCCGAGCGATATGAACTCAAGCTGGTGTAACCCATACCAGGATTTTACGTCTTCGATCGGCATAGCAGGTACTCCGGTTATCGATTCTGTATCAAAAACCATGTATTTTGTTGTCAGGAGCACCGATGGAGCAGCATTTGTACAATATCTGCATGCTATAGATATTACCACCGGTGCCGAGCAGGCAGGCAGTCCGGTGAAGATACAAGCCAGCGTGCCGGGTACGGGTGATGGGAGTTCAAATGGAGTAGTAAGCTTTGATCCGCGTCGCAATAACCAACGCCAGGGATTGGTTTTGGTAAATGGTGTAGTATATATTTCCTGGGCTTCACATTGCGACTGGAATCCATATCATGGCTGGGTATTAGGTTATGATGCAAAGACATTACAGCAAAAAACAGTTTACAACGTTACACCTAACGGAGAAGCAGGTGGTATTTGGGAAAGCGGTATGGGTATAGCCGCCGATGACCAGGGTAGTTTGTATGTGGTAACCGGAAACGGAACAGTAGGGCAGGGCGGTTATACGCCGTCGGACAATGGTACCAATGATATAGTTTCGAATCCTGATCCCTCAGATTTGACCGAACGTGGTGAAAGTGCTATCAAACTGACCCCATCAGGCTCAACTATGCAGGTGAGCAGCTTTTTTACGCCTACCAACTTTTACAACCTGAACATTAACGACCGTGATTATGGTGTGATGGGTTCATTTCTTATTCCCGGTACAAACTTGTATCTAACGGGATGTAAGGACGGCAATATTTATCTGCTGAATAAAGACAACATGGGCGGATATTCGTTCACTGCGAATATGGTTGTGCAAACGATCCCTCTGAATGATAATTTCCATTGTCAGCCGACGTATTATAAAGGGCCAACTAACCAGTATGTATATATCTGGTCAGAAAATGATCAGTTAAGGGCTTATCCTTTTAACGGGAGCCTGATGGCAACTAATCCGACAACTTCACCCGTAGCTGGACCTGTAGGCCCTTCAGGCGCTGACATGTCCGTTTCATCCAATGGTACAACAGCCAATACCGGAATTCTTTGGGTGGCCTATGGCAATAACGGCAATGCCGGAGGTGCGGTAGGAACTGGTATTTTACGGGCTTTTGATGCAAATGATATCACAAAGGAGCTTTGGAACAGCAACCAGAAAGCAAGCGACAACCTGGGTTATTATGCCAAGTTTTGCTCACCTACAGTGGTTAATGGACGCGTATATATGGCAACTTTCTCAAACCAGGTATTGGTGTACGGGTTAAAATAAGTCTACTTAGTATCCTTTTTGAGAAACTCATCTGTAAAATGCTGTTTCGATTTCGGCTTCGAAAACTTATCAGCATTGAATGACTGTGAGCCGCCTTTTGGAATGCTTAGACTTTGCCAATCGCTGTCAGCAATCATTTTAGCTATGAAAACTATTTGTCCTACATGATAAGGGTAATGCGCCAGTTGCCGGTTGATAGCTTCCATTACGGTGTGTCCCTGGTTGCGGATGTAGATGATCTTTTGCAGGTCTTCGCCGTTCAATGGTTTTAATGCATCCAGAAGACAGTCCCAGCCTTCGTTCCATTTGTTAAGCAATTCTTCTTTAGTAGTTATAATGCTTTCAAATTCAGCATCACGGTTGCGCCATTCCTTTTCACCGTCGGCGGTCAGGAAGTCCGTCCATCGCGAAAGCATATTGCCCCACAAGTGCTGGACGATAATGGCTATGCTGTTACTTGCCTCGTTGTACTGCCAAAACAGTTTGTCGTCAGGCAGTTGGGCGATAGACTTTTCGCCCAGGAACTTGTAGTATTCAAATTGCTTGATCGAACTTTGCAGGTAATCGTTTTCCATAAAAAATCCCGGTATTTATGTATCTCCATACGAAGTTATGCAATTACCGGGATTCATATTATAATGGATGTCTATTCAAAGAGCTGCTTTAAAAGGAGGCACCTGTGGAGCCATAAAATCGATGGTCTTTTCTATAAACAGGAAGCTCCTACGGAGCTAAAAGCTAACAAAAGGATTGACTCCATAGGAGTCGCCTGTTTATAGCATGACAAATAAAGATATTTAGGCTCCAGCGGAGCATCCTCTCGCCGATATGGTTTTTAAAGCATTTTCCTAATGTTTATTATGCCGGTTGAAGTGTTGTCTGTTCCATCTTCCTCCAGAAATAGTACAGCGCAAACAGCAGCGCCAGAAATATAACAGGCATCACGATGAACAGCGGAGTGTCGTGCACACAGAAATGCGAGACAGCAGCGCCGATCAATGTGAATGAAAAGCCTGCAAAGGCCCATTCCTTAATGGTTTTGTATTTGTTTTGCAACAGGGCTACAACACCTAACAGTTTCAGTACGGCTAAAAAGCCCATCAGGTAAATGGGATAGCCCATAGCATTCATTGCATCTATGCCAGCCTGTGCTTTTGACAAGCCGCCGAACGCATCGCCCACGTGAAAGAGGCAGAATATGACATTCAGCACCCAGTAGGTGACTCTTATACTTTTCGGATTCATTGCGTTTTGATTTTAATGGTTATTAGCCTTGATTGGGTTCATAATTGATCATCCAGCGCAAGCCGAACTTATCAGTAAACATGCCGAAGTAGCCTCCCCAGAATTCTTTCTTAAATGGTGCTTCGATAGTGCCGCCTGCTGAAAGACCATTAAACAAATGAAGCGCCTCTTCCTCGCTGGTCGGACTAATAGATAAGCTGAAATTATTGCCCGGCTGGATGATTTGTCCCATTGATTCGATCATGTCCGTCGCCATCAAAAATACACCATTGCCAACGGGTAACGAGATGTGCATGATCTTGTCCTGCACCTCAGCCGGTATTTGATCACTATTTGGTGCGTCTTTAAAACGTACTATTCGCGAAATTTCGGTGCCAAAAACTGACTTGTAGAAATTAAAAGCTTCTTCGGTATTACCGGCAAAGTTTAAATAAGGATTTACTGCTGCCATTGTCTTGCGTTTTTAATTGGTTGTATGTTAAATTATAAAATATCTTTCGTTTCAGGAAGTTATAGCTCAATTTCTGCCTTTTTTAAATGACCGGCTATCTTCCGTAACTGATGTGCATGCCTTTTGGTATGAAAGCCCGCGAACTCTATCCACTCAGTCCGGGTAAGCAAACCTATTGTAGGCATTTCAAATGTCGTGCATGTTTCGGAAAGATTATCTTTTCCGGCAGCATCTTCAATGTCATCAAAAGTTTTTGAAAGGGAAGCATACATAGATGCTTTATCTTTTAAAGAATCTGAAGGGATAATAAAATCAGGTGACTGGAATTTGATATCCATATTTAAAAAAGCATCACCTAACGGTTTTACAAATTCTTCCGGGTTTCTTTCTGTAGGTTTTGTCGGGCCATTTACTGTTTCCAAAATACCGGAAACCGATTTCAATATATGTTCTGCTACCTGGCCGCCGGTCCAGCTACCTTCAAATGGAACGGTGTTAATACTGTCCTGGTCAAACAGATCAAGAGCCTTTAAAAACTCATTTTTAGCTTCGGCTACTGTGTTTTGCAGATTGTTTTTCATAATTTGTTGTTTTCACTGATTGAATAGTGCAAATTAGTGTCAATAAACCGGTTGTAAAACGCGTAAATACGACAATCTGAAGGGCTATTTACGACAAAACACTTTAGCTGAATATCATATATGAAAACAGTATCCATCCTGGTGCCTGAAAGCGCTGTATTGCAGGGCATAGCCGACCCACGCTATATGTTTACCGCTATAAATATGTTCTTAAAAAATGCAGGTAAACCACCCTTGTTTAATGTGCAATTGGTAGGCTTGAGCAGAGAAGTGAGGCTGAATGATGGTGCTTTTACTATCAAGCCTGATCTGTTGCTGGATGAAGTAAAAAAGTCTGATCTCGTTATCGTTCCGCCATTGAGCGGTGATCTGAATGCTGCAATAAAAATAAACGAAGAGTTTATTCCATGGATACAGGAGCAATACCGTCGCGGCGCTGAAGTAGCCAGCTTGTGCCTTGGCGCATTTTTGCTGGCGTCGACAGGGTTATTGAATGGGAAAAAATGTTCAACCCATTGGCTGTTTGCAAATGAGTTCAGAAATATGTTTCCTGAAGTCGACCTGGTTGACGAAAAAGTGATCACCGAAGAAAATCATGTTTACTCCAGCGGTGGCGCAAATTCTTACTGGAATTTGCTTTTGTACCTCGTTGAAAAATATACCAACCGCGAGATGGCCATCCTGGCTTCCAAATTTTTTGTGATTGATATGGGACGGAATGACCAATCGCCCTTCATTATTTTCCAGGGGCAAAAAGATCATGAGGATGAGGTGGTGAAGAATGCCCAGGAATACATCGAAAATAATTTCCATAGCAAAATATCGGTTGATGAACTGTCGGACAAGTTCAGCGTCGTGCGTCGCACCTTTGAACGCAGGTTTAAAAAATCAACCCACAACACCATCGTCGAATATATTCAGCGGGTGAAAATAGAAGCCGCCAAGAAAAGTTTCGAGAGCAGCAGGAAAACCATTTATGAGGTAATGTATGATGTGGGTTACACCGATATCAAAGCCTTTAGGGATGTGTTTAAACGTATCACAGGTATGCCTCCGGTTGATTACCGGAATAAGTACAATAAGGATGCGAATGTTGCAGTAGCGTAAGCTGGTTACTCTGCTTTTGGCGTTTTCCCTGCGGGACCAAACATTGAGAATACTTTGAATATAGTGGGTATACCGGCACTAAATGCTGCTACATAAGTAATAATTCGTGAGTAGGCTTCTTGTTGAGATGCAAACAGAAACACCAGTATAGCCAAAATAGCCAGGTTCAACGGCGTTTTTAAATTTCCCCATTTCCCGTTATCCTTTATTTGCTGCTTGATATGATCCATTTCCCTTTTTTCGATGGATGTCAATATAAAGTTCCTGAACCCTTTGTTAAACAGGGTCAGGGTACCATCGCGCCTTTTGATCAATTTCTTACAGATAAGCATAGTAAGGTTAAAGTCGTCGTATGAGTTGACTAATCCGTCTTCGGCCAAATCGTAAAGGAGAAACTTCTCTTCCCAGGTAAGAGATTGCCATATATCGGCATAAAAATATTGCGACGTAAGTTGAACTTTAAATATCAGTGAGTCTGTTATTTCGTCTTTAACTTTTTCATTAGCTAACGAATCTTTTACTTGTTTATCCAGGTATTGCAGAGAAATAGGCTGCATCCTGTGCAGAAAAGGACTAAACTGTGTTTCTTGCATAATGGCATCTTCAGGCATTTGAGTGCCTTCAGGAATAGTTGAGCCAACAAGGTTATCGATCACCACACGGAAGTTACCAAGTAAGCTGTGCCACCTGGCCCTCTCGCTCTCAGACATTGTATTTTGTTGATATTCACTAAATGAATCAAGGAAGATAAGTGGGTGCATGGTCGAAATAATGATCACTTTACTTATGTTCTTTTCGATAAGGTCTTCAATAAGATCAAGCTTTATTTTATTGGCCAGGTTGTCCTTAATATTATACTCAAAATGATTTATGATTACCAGCCCATGGCCTGAAAGAGCTTCCTTTCTGTGCTGCATCCACCGAAAATCATATTCACCGTTGGCAACTGATATTGTCATCATATCGGCAACGAAAACGCCGCTGTGTGAAGTGCCTTTATTATCAATAGAAAGTATTTCCTGGTTTTTTGATCTTAACTTTTTGGCTCTGATGTCCAGGCAAAGTTTTTGGAAAGTATTAGATCCTGGCGAACCGATCATCAGTAATAGGTGGTTGAGCTGATTGTTTTGTACCAGCCCCATGTCTATCTGTCCCCATCCCTGTGTAGACGGCAGATTTATGGCAAATAGTTTTTTTGTAATCAGGTGTACGATCTGGTAAAATATAATCAGGGCGATCAGGAACAATATCCAAAACCGTATATGCGGCGTCTCATAATCAATATAGGGTAACGAGGCCACTTTCAGGTACTTCAAGGAGTCCATTTTATAAAATGTTTGTATAGGCGACCGGTCGTTGTTGTGCCTGTTCAGTTTGTTGAAGAATGCAGCATTTCCTACAGAGGACATATTAAAATAGCTGCTTTGTTGTTCGATATCAGTATTTGAAAGCCTGAATGCATCTAATATTTGCGTGGTTAATACATCTTCGTCGGAATAACTGGAGATACGTTTCAAACTATCGCTAACCCCTTTCCCGGTGTCCAGCGTGATGTCACTAATTAACATCCCATCATAATAAACACCTGATGTATAAATCAGGTTATTTTTGATACTGTCGAGCCTTTTACTCATAGCATCAGATTTTACAGGCAGCACACCTTTTTTTACCAGGTTTTTAGCAAAATTGTACTGCCTGTAACGTATGTCCAGGTTTTGCTCATAATTAAAGGAGTAAATAAAAAAGAATGCTACAGGTATTCCACTGGAGACGATTAACCGTATAGTTATCATCAATGCATAACTGTGTGTGAATGTCCAGGTGAACCCGTTTTTTATTTTGGCGAGGCCCTGCAGCAATTTTGAACCTAAAAAGTAGATAGCCGGAAAGATGAGCACAGAAATTAACTCGTATAGGAATAGGATTTTTTTGCAGCCCTGATCAAGGTTATACCTGGCCGGGATATTTATGAGCAGTATTAAAATAAATAGCCAGAATGCGGTCCTGATTTTAAACCTGCACTTATAATTGTCTGTTTCTTTATATTTTATTGCAAAAATTATGTTCAGGAACAAGGATGTGAAAATTACAGAAACAACCAGCAGATAAATATAGGCAAGGAATGAACTTCGGTAAAAAAAGACGATCAGTGATATAATAATGACCAGGTTAACTATAGTGGCCAGGTTATATTGATGATGGCATGACCTGCGTGGCCCGATCCAGGAGGTGTCAAAATGTTGTTTCTTTAAAAAAGACCGCCTGGACGAAACAAAGAAAAGTATGCAATATTTAATGCAGAGGAAGACCAGCATCCCAAACAGCATTGATAAGGTGAAAATATATGCTTCCGTATCGCGTGTATCGTTATACTCAATGTCTTCAAATATTACCGTGTAATAGGGTAAATCGGGTATTGGCTTAATTTTTACATTGTATGGTTTGCCATAATATTCAGTCTTAAAAGTTGTTTCAGATCTTGCCGCAAGGCTGCTTACCAGCTCCTTACGATTAACGAAATCATTCTGGAGCTGATCAACCAAATTGCGATTGTCTTTGGAATGATAAAGCACCCAGCCCCCTCCGCTTATAATGGCAAACTGATAGCCATCGGGCATAACCACTTTGTCAAGGCTCTTCATAACAAAGGAAGTAGCTATAACCGACTTTGAACCAGTTTTTTCTGATATTACCGACCTGAAACTTCCATCAGTGTAAGAAAATATCTGATCCAGGAAAAAGCGATGTTTCCCCACAGTAAAGCTCCCTGCCTGGGTAAAATAATTGCGCGTTTCATAATGACTTTTAGGGGCATTGTTCGAATCAACGGTCATATTGGATATTTCCGACCCGTAATCGTCCAGCCAATAGATCTGCTTTACCTTTAGATTTTGTTTATTCTTATTAAACAAATTATCATAATTACTTTTTCCGGCGCCTAATAAAAATACGCTGGTATCTGTCTTCGGAGTATGGGCCTTAAAGGTGTCTAACAAATTATAAGCCTGATTTATTTCTCCCTTAAATGCCTCTGTAACTTTTGATGACAGCGACTCTATGGAATACTCTTCGCGATTGTAGAAAACACCCTTTTTTGACTTATAGGTATGATAAAATAACCGGTCTGTCTTTATGTCGATACGGTATTTAAAGAAAACAAAAAATAGGAATGACATCAGCAGTATTGAAACCAATACTGACGCTATTCCATCGTTGATGGTTAGACGGTCTTTATTACCCATATGGTATAGCTTGATCCATGGGAGAGAGACAAGCATAACGATAGCCGTTGTCATAAGTAGTAACATTACCCAAACGGGCAATTTGTTTTTCTCCTTTTGGTAGTTGCTATTTTTGAGTAAACCTGTTATTATCCACTTGGTATTGGTATAAGAAAATGCAGGATGTGAGAATACCTTATAATCAGTTTCGCCAATTTGTATACTTCTTACCCCAGGGCTTGTAATTTTGTTTTTGACGGTTAATAATGAATCCGGATCGGCGTAATTTAAGCCAGTGGGAAAATCTTCATATATCTTATCCTTATTGATAAAAACAATAAAATAATCAAATACATCCCTTAACAAAAGTGGCTGAATGAACTGGTTGGACTCAAATTGCATCCCAATGGTTAAAGGGCTTGCGATCTTTTTGTTTGATGATGAGTTTGGACCTTTATTAAGCACTGGCCTGGTTACGAGCAGTGTAATATGCGAGCTGACAGCGATATAATATTTATTTCCTGAAGTATCATCAGCAATTAAAGTAAGTTGATTATTATTTCCGAAATAAGTATTAGCCTGTTCGGGTAATAGAAGCGTATAGTTGTCTTTAGGGTGTTGTGTAATGTATTTTCTGAGTTTTTTTAATTCGGCAGCGTTTTTTTGGCTTGAGTACTTGTAATAACTATTTATAAGCGCCTTGATCTGTATTTTTGATGCCTCAATTTTATTCCGGAGGCTCAAATCAATTTTACGCAGGCACCTGAACCGCCGTTCTTGTACTACCCGCTCATTATTGGGAACGTAAATAAAGAAATAGGAACTTCCCAGCGCAATCAGGACTAGCAGCGTTACCAGTATGCCGGTGTTAATTTTGCCAAATGAGAAAAGCTTCAGCATGGCTTAATTGCTTAGATAACCACAGTTTAAACAAAGAAATATATAAGTAAGGCGGTATTGTATAATAAGGTATAATAATAAAATGAGTAGGACGGACTTTATTATTGCTCGGATATTTTTTATATAAAAATACCTTATTAATATACCGCGGTCAATCCGTTTTTTCACGGTATTTTTTTGCGTAATACCCGCAATGTGTTTTCTAAAACCGGGTATTTTAAATTAGCTCATTAGGGGCGGTAAGCGTGCTGATAATTAGTGCAATTACGGTCAGATAGCGGAAAAAGCTTCTATAACAAATTGATCGGATTTATCGTAGAAGTTCATTGTTAAGCCAACAAAAGGCAAACCCCTTATAGCCTGATTAATAGAACTTTGATGAGTAAACCCGGTAATTTGACAGGAAGAACGTGTGCGGCGAGGATCAAATATTATTTTACTGCCATTTTACTGGCGGTAGCAACATGCGCATTTGCACAAAATCAGCAATTACATTTTACCCATTTTGGAACAGAGGATGGCCTGTCGGAGCTTAACCCAAATTGCTTACTGCAAGACAGCCGCGGTTTTATCTGGATTGGTACTGCCGATGGATTGAACCGTTACGATGGTTATGATTTCAAAATATTCAGAAATGACGCCAGGGACAATAGCAGCATAGGTAATAACTATGTTCAGGATATCATCGAGGATAAGGATGGCAATATCTGGGCAGCTACCATTGGTGGCGGGTTGAATAAATTTGATAGAAACACCAATCGTTTTCACCGTTACCTGCATAACGAAAAAGATAAAAGCTCTGTCTCAAGTAACTTTGTAAGTAAATTGGCCCTGGATAGGTCCGGTAAACTTTGGGTAGCTACTCAGAAGGATGGCCTGAACCTATTCGACCCAAAAACCGGCAAAAGCACACATTATATAAATACGCCTGATTCAACAAGTCTATCCGATAATGCGGTAATGACGGTGTATGTGGATCATGAAAACAATGTTTGGGTAGGTACTGATAACGAGGGACTATGTTTGTTTAATCGTAGTACTAATAACTTCACCAGATTTAAAAACTCACCGGCAAATCCTGAGTCGATTTCCGGAAATAAAGTGACTGCCCTTTTCGAAGGCAGTCGGAATAATTTATGGGTAGGTACACAAGGAGCAGGATTAAATCTTTATAATTCAACCACGCATACCTTTAAACATTTTGTGAATGATCCGCATAACAAAAACTCGCTGGTACACAATAGTATTCAGAGTATCGCGGAGGATGACAGTCACAACATTTGGATTGGTACCGAGAATGGTGGATTAAGCATTTACACACCAGAGTGGGATCAATTTCTGAGCTATTATCATGATGACATAGATAATACAACCCTGACGGGCAATTCGATAGATGTTATTCTGAAGGATAAGACCGGTAACATGTGGCTGGGCGTTTTTGCAGGTGGTATTGACCTCTACAAGAAAAACACAAGCAACTTTGACCACTACAAGCATAACATGCAGCCAAACTCCCTTTCCAACGATTTTGTGCTGAGTTTGTATGAAGATAAAAACTACAACATCTGGGTAGGTACTGATGGTGGCGGCTTGAATATGTTCAACCTGAAATCGAGCAATTTTACAGTTTATAAGAATAACCCGGCGGATAAGAATAGTATATCCGGCGATAATATATTGGATATTAAGCCGGATGACCAGGGTAATATCTGGATAGGCACGTGGGGTAACGGGGTAAATGTAATGGACCTGGCAACTAAAAAGTTTAAGATATTCAAGCATGACCCGGCCAACCCGAATAGTTTGAGCGGCGACAATATTTATGCCATAGCCCAAACTCCTGATAAAAAAATGTGGTTAGGCTCGTTCGGTGATGGGCTGAACCTGTATCTGCCGGAAAGCAATACTTTCGCTCATTTCAAAAACGTTGCAAAAGATCCGACAAGTTTGGGAAGCGACAGGATCAACTCACTTTTAAGTGACAGCAAAGGCAATTTGTGGATCGGTACAGATGATGCCGGCTTGAACCTTTTCGTGCCAAGAACAAACTCGTTTTTACGTTTCCCGCATAACGATCACGGCAATAGTATTAGTAGCAATACAGTACTTGATCTTTACGAGGATCATTTGGGGCAGATATGGATATGTACATTAAGCGGTCTTAATAAATTCGATCCCATAACACATCATTTTACGGTATTTAAAACAAAAGATGGTCTGCCAAATGATTATACACAGGCAATATTGGAAGATGATAAAGGCAGTTTATGGGTTAGTACCAACAACGGCATCGCCAAGTACGATCCTAAGACCAACAAATTCAAAAACTACACAACCGAAGACGGTTTACAGGGTGACGAGTTTAAGCAGCATTCGGCACTGAAAAGCAGTACTGGCGCCTTCTACTTTGGCGGGGTAAATGGCTTTAACTCCTTTTTTCCTGATCATATTGTTCATTCGTCGTATAATCCACCTCTTGTATTGACTAATTTCGAGGTGTTCAATAAATCAGTTGAGGTTGCGAAAGACAGTAATGACCCATCACCGCTTAAAAAGGATATTTCTGAGACCCGGTCGATTACCTTATCACACGATCAGTCTGTGATCTCGATCGAATATGCCGCATTAGACTATCTGTCACCTAATAAAAAGAACTATGCCTACATCCTCGAGAACTTTGACAAAGGATGGAATTATGTGGGCAATAAAAATGCCGCGGTTTATACCAACTTGCCTCCGGGCGATTACACCTTTAAAGTGAAAAGCCAAAACAGTTCTGGCGAGTGGTCAAAGGCATTGGTGCTGAAAGTTACAGTTGTCCCTCCGTTTTGGTTAACCTGGTGGTTTGAAACTATTGTGGGTGTGTTCGTAATAGCGTTGGTCTACGGTTTTTATCGTTACCGTGTTCACAGCATAATGAAACAAAAGGTTAAGCTTGAAGCCGAAGTAAAACATCGTACCGCTGTAATACAACATCAGACCGAAGAGTTGCAGGCACAATCTGAAGATTTGCAGTCACTAAATGAGGAACTGCAGGCGCAATCAGAGGAGTTGCAATCGCTTAATGAAGAGTTGCAGACACAATCTGAAGAATTAGAAGATCAGAAGAACCAGGAATACAATGCCCGCCAAGACGCTGACAAAGCTAACCAGGCGAAGAGTATATTCCTGGCTACGATGAGTCACGAGATACGGACACCGATGAACGGTGTGATTGGCATGGCTTCATTATTGGCAGAGACCCAATTGAATAGTGAGCAGCGCGAATATGCTGAAACGATTATTAATTGCGGTGATAGCTTGCTGAATGTAATCAATGATATCCTTGACTTTTCAAAGATCGAATCCGGTAAGATGGATATAGAGGAAGAGGAATTCGACCTGCGTCAAAGCATTGAAGAGATCATGGATATGTTCTCGCAGAAAGCTGCAGAGCAACGGCTTGATCTGATCTACCAGATCGATTTTAACTTGCCTCATTATGTGATAGGCGATAGCCTGCGCCTCAAACAAGTGATCATTAACCTGATCAATAACGCTATTAAATTCACGTCAAAAGGTGAGGTGTTTATCAGAGTATATCTGTCTCAGACTGCCGATAACGATCAGTTGGAGATAGGCTTTAGTGTTAAAGATACCGGCATAGGGATACCCGAAGAAAAGTTGCCAACCTTATTCCAGGCATTTTCGCAGGTTGATTCATCTACCACGCGTAAATACGGCGGTTCGGGTCTTGGATTGATCATCAGCGAGCGCCTGGTAAAACTGATGGGCGGTAATGTTTGGGTTGAAAGTAAACTGGGCGAAGGCTCTGTATTTAACTTTACTATCCGCACCAAAGCCAGCAACAGGCCATATTCTGAACTGCAACTATTACCGGGAATAGCTCAAATAGAAGGTAAGCGCATATTGGTTGTAGACGATAATGATACCAACTTGGTTATTTTAAAATCGCAACTGGAGCATTGGAAATTACAGACGGTAACTTGTACATCGGCCAAGGAAGCATTAAGCATACTGGCTGAAGATAGCGGGTTTAACCTGGTTATTTCCGATATGGCTATGCCTGATATGGATGGCGCGGAACTAGCAAGGGCGATCAGGAATTCTGGCATCCAACTACCAATAATCATGCTGAGCTCAATAGGGGATACCACCCGTAAAAAGTATCCGGGATTGTTCTCCGCAGTATTGGTAAAACCAGTAAAACAAAATCAACTGCTAAAAAGCATCTATGCTGAATTAGGCGAACGTAAGGAGACTGTAGTACAAGTAACCGAGAAACCTGAAAATCTGCTTGATCCTGAATTCGCAAATAATTACCCACTGGAAATACTGATAGCTGAAGACAACCCGGTAAACCAGATGCTGATACAGCGTATATTGGTTAAACTGGGCTATAAAACCACCACGGTGCAAAATGGCCTTGAGGCATTGCACAGTGTCTCAGAAAATGCGTACGACGTAGTATTGATGGACGTTCAAATGCCTGAAATGGACGGCTTTGCATCGACCGCACATATCCGCAAATTAGATATCCTACAGCCATATATAGTAGCCATGACCGCAAACGCATTGGCCGAAGACCGGGAAATTTGTCTTAGCAAGGGTATGGATAGCTATATCTCTAAACCACTCAAATTAGAGGTACTGGTAGCTATCCTTAAAGAAGCGCATACAATTAAAAAAGGTCTGCTGATACGCTAAAGGCATTTCCAAATTAAGGAAAATGTTTAAGTTCAATCAGCGTGTTGTGCTTATAATTTGCGTTTAGCATTATCTGAATCAGAATTTCTTACGTTTCCAAAGACTGTTTAATAAGGTTAAGCCATTTCCAGTATCAGTTAATTCAAAATTCTGTGAATTATTAAATTCAGAAAATTCTGAAGCAGAAGTTATAGGTTGTGCTGATAATTTATAGAAAGGGTGTTGCCGTTTAATCTAAATGTGGCGAACGAAGGCCTAATCCTGTCATGCTGAGCTTGTCGAAGCATAACAATGCTTATTATAAAAGTAATAAAAAGGGGTGTCACATTGAGGCACTCGAAATGTAGCGCGCTAAGGCCCTTATCCGCCAATGCCTAAGTGAAATCAATTCAACTTAATCACCTCAAAATTGGAAGCAGCAATCTGCCCAAGTTTTTGCAGATCATCGTTATTCCAGCGCCCATCCGGCGCACCGCTTATATACATGTTGCTGCCAATATCAGCCAGGATGATGCCGTATTTTTTCATCGCAGTGAGTATGATTTGCAGGTTGGATGAATAACCGCTGATGTTGAAGTTGGCTTTGAGCCGCAATTTCGCACCAAAAGGTAAAGAGTATTGGCCGCCGCTGCTGCCAACGCCATGCCTTGCAGGTAAAATATAAGAATTCGGCTTTACATTTGCTGATTGCAGTGTAAAGCGAATAGCATGATCGATTGTTCCTTTTAATACTTCTTCATAACGAACAAGTCCAGGGAAAATAGGTAAACCGGCCGCATCAGCTGAGGTCCAGCCATCAGGTCTTAACGCGTCGGATTTAAGATTAAATACAGCGCCACTTGATGCCTGCCATTGTCCGTTGGTATAACTAGCGTTGTAAAGTTCGTATAATATATCGTTGTCTTTATCTACTACTAGCACATGCGAGTCACCTTGGCCGTTGCCTTCTATTGGAGCGTTTGATGGAATAGGGTATGGCCCCGGGTCACTTTCGTCGCCGTAGTTGCCATCATTTGAATTCGCTCTAAAAGTTACCGGAACCTTTGCCTGTGTACCAGCTACAACTATATAAGGAATGCCGATGGGTGCATTGTCCCAAAGGCCGCTGCCAAAATCGGCTTTTAATTTCGAGGAGCTGAAGTTTGCAATGATCTGAGCACTGTTTGGATCCACTGTAGCAGCAGAAACATCCTGGTTCCACGAGTTATCAGCAGGAAATATTTCAATATTTTCCGCATCGGCTAACGGTACATTATTGGTGCTGCCGGTATTACCCGTACCCGTATTCCCATTGTTATTAGTAGTACCAGTGGTATTGCCATTGGTGCCTTTTGAACCATTTTGATTGCCGGGGGTAACGCCACCTTTTTTACTGCAAGCTATAAAGAGCAGGAAAAGGAGAGCAAAAGTAGTGCACAATACTGACCTCATACCCACCTGTAACGATAGGTGTAACAAAAAAGTTATACTATCATTAATTATAAAGCAATGTATTTATCCACATTTTGGGATAATATAAATAAAAACTAATGGTGACGGGTCTTCTCTATCATTATCCTCACAGCATTGGCAATAAACTCTTTGCCTTTATTATCCAGCGGGAGCTTATCATACCCCTCGTATAATTCGTAGCTGATACCTCCATGACCGTCATTCCTTGCCTCCAGTTTTTTATCGTCGTTTTCATATTCTACATAACCATTGCGTGAAATACCAACGATCGCTGTGCCTGCATTATTGAAATCAATTTCTCCTGAGTATTCGATCTTCAGGTAATGGTCATTACTTTTTTCAACTACTGTGGTATGATGGTGATGCCCCAATGTGCATGCAGCCAACGCGACCATGCCGGCTACCAGCATAATTATTCCTGATTTTTCCATATTTTTTTTATTAAGTGTCATTGATGAATAAACAAATATATACAATAATTATAGTACTATCCAATACATGGTACTGTAAAAAAATAAAATAATTATTTCGGAGACGCGAACTCGCGTCTCCAGGGGAGAGAGAACAAGGAATTCGAACGCTTAAATATTCTTGGAAAAACGGTACAGATACGGCGCTTTATGAGCTGCGCCGGTCCATTTTTTGGCTACGCGCTCTAATATACCTAGGCTAAGCATTTTCCGCTGAAAAGCTGGGCGCAGCAGCTTTTTGTCAAGTATGGTTTCGTATAAGATCTGTAGATCACCTAAAGTAAATTCCTCCTGAACCAAGTTAAAAGCGATGAGTTTATTATCTAAATCGGATTGAAGTGACTCAAGCGCTTTTTGAATAATAGCATTATGATCCTGCATTAACTGGGGAATACTAGCCAGATCATACCAGTCGCAACTATCAAATATAGTATCGGGCATCGGTACCACTTTACTAAAATCAACCAAAGCATAATAGCCAATCGATATAAATCTTTGCAGCAGCCAGTGATTGTCGTCGTGCTTGATATTGTTGGCAACCAGGATGTCTTTCATTGGTTGTGGGTCTGATCGCCCATAGTCGCCAAAAACATAAAATTGCTCCAGGTAAATATTCTTTAGACCGGTGCGTTCACTTACAATCCGATTTGCCGCATCGTTCAGGTTTTCTGTTTTATGGATGAACCCTCCCGGCAAAGCTACAACTCCGGTTTTATTGTATCGCATCAGCAGAACCTTCAATTGGCGATCGTGGAAGCCAAATATTACGGCGTCAATAGCTAGTCCGTGCATAAAGTCGGGCCCGGTGGTTCCGGTCTCATTTTCGGCTGGCTTATTTTTACTCATAAATTATTACGGAAAATACAGTAATCATTTGATATTCTGCTGTCAGATTTTTATTATTGTAACACAATGTTACAATAATAATCTAAAATCTGTAAAACCAAACATCAAATCGAATAGATCATGAGAAAAATAACGCTTGTGTTACTGGCATTTGCAACATTCTGTTGCGGTAATGCATTTGCACAAAATAACCAGGTTAAAATAGAGAATGGTGCCCTGGAAGGTACAACCAACCCGGCTACCGGCATCCGCAGCTTTAAAGGCATCCCGTTTGCACAGGCCCCTGTTGGCGATCTGCGCTGGAAGGAGCCTCAACCCGTCAAAAACTGGGACGGGGTGCGCAAAGCCGATCATTTTGGCAATAATGCAGTGCAGAAGAATGTATACGGCGATATGATGTTCCGGTCGGCAGGCATGAGCGAAGATTGCCTGTATTTGAACGTTTGGACGCCAGCCAAATCATCCAAAGAAAAATTACCTGTATTGGTTTACTTCTATGGCGGCGGTTTCGTGGCAGGAGACGGCTCGGAGTCGCGATATGATGGTGAGAGTATGGCAGGAAAAGGGATCGTCTCACTCACAGTAAACTATCGCCTTGGTGTATTCGGTTTTATGTCACATCCTGAACTAACCGCTGAATCACCGCATCATGCGTCAGGTGATTATGGTTTGCTGGATCAGCATGCCGCATTGGAATGGGTGAAGAAAAATATAGCAGCTTTCGGCGGCGACCCGGATAAAATCACCATTGCAGGCGAATCGGCAGGCTCGATAGCGGTTTGTGCACAGATGGCTTCCCCTTTGTCTAGGAACCTGATCGCTGGCGCTATTGGCGAAAGCGGAGGTATGATCAAACCAACGCTTCCTGCCATACCACTAGCAGATGGTGAGAAAAATGGTATTGCCTTCGGTCAAAAAGTTAACGCTACATCGTTGGCAGCATTGCGTGCTATTCCGGCAGACCAATTACTGGAAATGGCTTCCAAACAAGGAGTGCCGCCTATGTCACCCACTGTTGATGGTTACTTTTTAGATAAAACGCCACTCGAAATATTTGCCGCAGGTGAGCAGGCGCATGTGCCACTACTGGTCGGTTGGAACTCGGCCGAGATACCTTACCAGGGATTTTTCTGGGGTGATGCGCCAACGCTGGAGAATTACCAGAAAAAGGTAAAGCAAAACTATCCCGATAATTCTGATGAGGTTCTGAAACTATATCCGGCAACAACACAGGATGAAGTGATCAAGGCAACTACAGAACTGGGCAGCGACCGCTTCATCGTTTACAGCACCTGGAAATGGGCCGATATAGTTGCAAAAACGGGAGGTAAGCCGGTGTATACTTACATTTTCGGAAAACCACGCCCTGCAATGGTAGCCTCGATGGGAAATGCAAAAGCAGGATTGGCTGGGGGCGTGATCAAAGGTGGAGCTGATGACACTAAAAAGAAAGAACCTGCGCCATATCCGGGCGCATCACATGCTTCTGAAATAGAGTATGCAATGGGTAATTTATCCAGCAACAAAGTATATGACTGGAAGCCCGAAGATTTTAAAGTCTCTAATACGATGGAAGATTATTTCGCCAACTTTATTAAAACCGGCAATCCTAACGGCAAAGGTTTGCCAAAATGGGAAGCGAACAAAGGCGCTGTAACCCACAGTATCAGTATCAATGTAGAAACTAAAATGGAGCCGGTAACTGTCGACCGCTATCATTTCCTCGACCAACAGTACACAAAAAAATAAGAGAGTCAAGAAACAAGAGTCAAGAATCAAGACAGAAAGTTTTCTGATTCCTGGCTCTTGACTCTTGGTTCTTTATTCTTGACTCTTTTCATAGCTTTGTTGCCGGTAAAGCAATATGACTTTCAAAACTCCCGAATTACGTACCGTAAATGTAACCCGCTATGTGACACCCCTGCGCGAAGGCGGTTCGTTGCCCGCAATTGCCGAGGCTGATGATGGCTTTCTTTATGTCCTCAAATTTCGTGGTGCAGGGCAGGGTGTTAAAGCTTTGATCGCTGAATTGATAGGCGGAGAGATAGCAAGGGCATTGGGTTTTAAAATTCCTGAAATTGTTTTTGCCAATTTGGATACCGCATTCGGCCGTACTGAGCCTGATGAAGAAATACAGGATTTGTTAAAAGCCAGTGTCGGGTTGAATTTGGCCTTGCATTATTTATCAGGTGCGATAACTTTTGATCCGGCGGTAACTAAAGTCGACCCGAAATTGGCCTCGCAGATAGTTTGGATGGATTGCCTGCTGACCAACGTCGACCGTACACCGCGAAATACCAACATGCTTACCTGGAACAAAGAGTTGTGGCTGATAGATCATGGTGCTTCTTTATATTTTCATCACTCATGGGATAACTGGAAGGAGCAGGCGGTTCGGCCATTCCTGCAGGTAAAAGATCATGTGCTTTTATCAAGGGCGTCTGAACTGGAAGCTGCTGACGAAGAATTTAAAGCCATCCTTACACCGGAAGTGATACGCACCATTGTTTCATTAGTGCCTGATGAATGGATAAAAGGAGAGTGGCTTGAAGAACCGGATGAAGTACGGTCAGTTTATGCGCAATTTTTAGAAGCCCGTGTAGCAGCATCGGCTATTTTTGTAAAGGAGGCGCAACATGCGAGAGAATAATCTGTTTGAATACGCCGTTATCCGCGTGGTGCCGCAGGTGGAGCGCGAGGAGTTCCTCAATGTGGGGGTGATCCTCTATTGCCCTAAACTGAAATTCCTGCAATGCCTTTGTGAATTGGATGAAAAACGTCTTTGTTCATTCTCTAACAAAATTGATACGGACGATCTGAAAGGCCATCTCCATTCCTTTGCCGAAATATGCCGCGGAAGTAAAGATGGCGGTCCGATAGCCCAACTGGATATGCCTTCGCGTTTTCGCTGGCTTAGCGCTACGCGCAGTACGGTGGTGCAGACCTCAAAAGTTCATCCGGGACTGTGCATCGATCCTGCTGAGACTCTTCAAAAATTATACGCCCAGTTAGTGCTTTAACCTGTTGGTGTTCACGCTCACAATGCCGTGAGCGCTTGTGAACACTGATATTTAACGGCTCTTCAACTCGGCTTTTAATCGCTCGTTTTCTGCTCTTAACTTATTGATATATTCATGCTGTGCCGCAAACTCCGCGCTTATTTCTTCAAGCGTATAGCGCTCGGTAATATGTTGCGGGCAATTCCAGTCGTAAGCTTTTACGTGTAGCACAAGCAACCTTTCAGGGCGATGTTTATAATCCCCGAGTTCCAGTTTTTCAAATAGTTCAGGGTTATCATCAATCTCGACAATCTCTGCCTCAGCATAAATTTTCAGCCTCGTCTTGGCAGCCTGGTCCAGCAGGAACAAAGCAACTTTATTATTCGTGGTCAAATTGCCGATTGAGATATATTGCTTGTTCCCTCCAAAATCAACAAACCCCAAAGTTTGATCATCCAACACCTTTAAGAAGCCTTTTGGTCCACCCCTGAATTGTATATAAGGGTAGCCGTCCTTCCCATTTGTCGCCATATAGAAATTATCCTGGTGGGATATGAAATCAATCTCGTATTCTGTCAGGCCATCGGGATTCTTAAACTGTTCCATCCGGGCATAGCTTGCCCTGCTGCCATATCTTTCCTGGAATCGTTTGGATGCATCTGAAAATGCCATTTCGGCGTAGTTCATAGTTTTTATTTTAAAGCTACCAGTACACGTAACATAATCAAAGCAACTGCCTTAACTTTTACCGTCGGATGAGAATGCAAACCGGCGGTTAGAAGAAGTTTCGCAAGCTATCGCCCGTTTCCTAATTTTTTATAATTTTATAAGGACTGAACCCGGATTCATTGGCAAAGAACAAGCAGATCATTATTTACGGCATTGCGTTAGCTATTTTGTTGTTCCTGCTGAAATGGCTGGAGACACGCTATATCCTGCTCGATCAGAAACTGGATATTTACCTCGGCATCATAGCAGTGCTGTTTACCGCATTAGGGATATGGCTGGCATTGAAGATCAGGAAACCTAAAGTGGAAACCGTGATCGTCGAGAAAAAAGTGGTACTGACAACCGGTCCTGATTTTATTTTGAATGAAGATGAAGTCCGCCGCCTCAACCTGAGCAAGCGCGAACTGGAAGTGTTGCAACTAATGGCTGATGGTTTAAGCAACCAGGAGATCGCATCAAAGTTGTTTGTGTCGCTTAATACCATCAAAACACATTCGGCGCAGATATTTGAGAAGATGGAGGTGAAACGCCGGACCCAGGCGGTGGATATGGCCAAGCGGCTGTGCATTATACCCTAAACCACTCATACTTTAGTACCAAACGCAGTTAAATCTGCAAAATCACCCTAAAGTATGACCGAAAATAATACCCCTTTATTCAATTTTGAGCCAACCAAAACTTAAAACAAAATGAAGAAGATCATTATTATTTGCGGATTGATAGCAGGTTTAATAGTTACCTCTATAATGCTGCTATCCATTTCAGGCTGTATTACGGGCTCCGACTTTGAAGGTGGTATAGGCAGTATGCTGTTGGGGTATAGCAGTATGGTTATTGCTTTCTCGATGATATTTGTAGGGGTAAAGAATTATCGCGATAAGCATAATGACGGGACAATATCTTTTGGAAGGGCCTTAAAAATTGGCTTGCTTATTACGCTCGTTGCCTCAACCATGTACGTGATCGTTTGGCAGATTGATTATTACTTTTTTATCCCTGACTTTTATGAGAAGTACTCCGCCCATATCATTCGCGAAATGAAAGCAAGCGGTGCAACCCAGGCTCAAATTCAGCAGCAAATGATAGCCAACAAAAGTAACGGCGAAATGTACAGGAACCCCTTGTTTAATGCCATGTTTACCTATTTCGAGATAATACCAGTCGGGCTCATTATGTCGTTACTGGCTGCTGTAATATTAAAGCGCAAGTCGAACCCGGATAATATGATAGCAACTGCGAGCGTCGGTTAGCCAATAAAAAACTGCTGACTGATGATCTTGCCGTCTTTCACTTTGTAAAGGCAGATTTCCTCTACCTCCATCTGGCCCTGACCTTGTACCTCAAAAGACATTTTCAGGCTCAGGGTAAAATAGCTGCCGGCAATAATCGGTTCGGATAAAGTGATCTTATGGATGGCTGTAATGCGGGATAAAAAATCCTTTTCACGGTCCAGTAAAGTGGTCAGCCCTTTTAACGGCTGACCACTTGTATTTAGCGGATCGATACTCTCTGCGTCTTCTGAAAATAATAGTTGATAGGCTTCAACAAACTTTTGTTCGCTGACCATTTCTTTCAAACCGTTGGCAATTTCGTGGATTGTGAACATGAAATAATAACCCTGCTCCAGGATTATTGTTTTCCAATATTGTCATGCTGAACATAGTGAAGCATTTATTCCGGGAAGCTCTAATGTTACCAGGTTATGATGGTAATCCATTATTGATTCTTCGCTCTCGCTCAGAATGACAAGAAGGTTTTACACTACTATACTCTCAATCCCCTTTTGCAACGCAGTCTCTTTCAAATCCGGCATATTAGTACCTTCAACCCTGAACGTAGTAATATCGGTAATACCAATAAAACCAAGTATCATTCTTAAATACGGCTCAGCAAAATCATAAGACTTCATCGGGCCATCTGAATAAACCCCACCCGATGCAATCGCCAGGTATACTTTCTTATCTTTAACCAAACCCTCAGGACGACCAGTTTGATAAGAAAAGGTTTTGCCTGCACGCACCAGGTGATCCAGCCAGGCCTTTAATGCAGACGGGATATTGAAATTATAGATCGGCACGCCGATCACAATGATATCAGATTCCATTACCTCTTTTATAGCTTCATCAGAGTGTTCAGTCGCTTCCCTTGTTTCCTTTGTTTGATTTTCGGCAGGGGCGAAGAATGCATTTAAGTGCGATTCTTCCAGGTGAGGATAGTGACGATCTACCAGGTCGCGCAGCTTTACAGTGCTTACGGGGTTCTGTTCAATCAATCTTTCTATAATAGCATTTGCTAATTGTGTGCTGTTAGAAGCGGCGCCTCTTGCACTGGATATAACATTTAATAGCTTTTTCATTTTTTGATGTTTTATTAGTTAGAATTATTTGTTTGGGTAGTCTGTAAAACCGGGTTGCGTTTGTGGTAGGTCAGGTATGATGTAATAAGGAGCGCCAGGAATATCAGCGGCATCACCCGGTAATTAACCGGATCGCCGGAAGCACTGTGTGCAATAAAGGCAGATACGAAGGTGATGATAAAGCCCGCATAGACCCATTCTTTGATTCTTGCAGAAACTGGAGCAACCAGTAATATCGCGCCGATCAGTTTGCCGTAAGCGAGCTCAACGCGGAAATAGTCGGGGTAACCTAAGTGGCGAAAGGCCTGTAGCATGGCATCCTGCGTTAAATAAGCATAGGCAGAATACACCATCATTATAGCCACAATAACTGTGGTGGTCCAGTAAGTAATTTTAATCGCTTTCATTTTTGCATTTTTTTGATGAGCAAAACTATGTACATTTGCTTATTAAAAGTTAGTAGTATACAAAAGGTTAGTGGTAACCTTTTGTATAGTTAACTGCAATCGGAGGTGTAAATCATGAGACAAATTCATTCAAAAGAAGAGTGTACACGGGCATTGACCGGGATAGGGGACGCGCTATATGTGATCGGTGGCAAATGGAAACTGAGGGTTATCATTGCCCTCAAAGGAGGAAACAAACGCTTTAATGAATTGCAGCGGACTATAACCGGTATTTCGGCCAGGGTATTGTCGCATGAGCTGAAAGAATTGGAAATGAACGGATTTATAAAACGGAATATTTACACCGAAAATGCTGTGGTAGTTGAGTATGAGCTTACCGAATACAGTGATTCACTGGGAGGCGTGCTCTCCGCATTAAGCGAATGGGGTATTATGCACCGGGAGAAGATAAGGAGGGAAAGATCGGTGGCGGAGACAGTTTAAAGTGCATAACTTCCTTTGCGTAGGCCTACTTAAAATCACTTTTATTTTGCTTGACGTAATGGATAGCCAGATCGCTTAAATTATCCTCGTAAGTAAAGAATTTTTTATCTAACTCGTCCCAAGCTTTGTTTGCGACCTCTTCTATTTGAACTACTATTTGTAGACGCACAGCTCTATCCTTTGGGACCAGAGAATCGGGAAATTGTGCCATTGCATCTTGTAAAATGGAGGCTGTTTTGTTTGCGCCAATTGAGCGTAGAGAAGTCAAAGTCTCATGGGCAAATTCACCACTAGAATTGATAAAATATTGATTAAACCCTCCATTATTGACTTCTCTTTCAAGATTTTGATTGAAATAAAAATACTTCTGCGGCAATGTCAATTTTTCCAACGCGTCTCCGTATGAGCAAAGACCCCCGATATAATCATCGAGTTCAATAATGCTGCTATTTGTATCAGGTGAAGTAAGTAACGCTTCAAGGTTGAATTTTTTATTTTCTTGATTGGCTTTATTCCCGTCGAACAATTTTTTGAAAAAACTCATAGGCTCAATAATAAGATTTGGGTTCTAATACACTAACATAAAAGAATTTTATTGGAATGCCAAGTCTTCCGATTCTTTACCCATCCCAGCAGGGTCTCTCGCAGAGGACCCTGCGTTCTTTCGTGTGTAGTACACCGCAGGGTCCCGTGCCGGAGACCCTGCTGAGACAGAAAAAAGATCGGTGGTGGAGACGGTTTAAGTGCTCTGCTCTTGCCAAAGACCTTGCAAAGGCGGAAAAACTTGCATTAGATTTGGGTATTATTTGTTACTTTAGACGATATGAAACCTGGACCTATATGTACTATTGTGTTGCTTTTCATATGCCTGATGCAGGCGCACAGTCAAACAATAACAGCCGCAGAGCTTATCAAGCTCACAAGATTGTCTGTTAAGGAGTCAAACTCTTTCCTGATAAAGAAGAAACTGTTCACTCAAGTATCGGTGACAGTTAAACAAGGAGTCACCACCACCTCTTATATGAAGAAAGCTGGTATCTGGGGAACCGAATTAATGTACGTCAGAAGAGTTGGCGATATGCCTAATCATCCGACCATCGAATATCAAATAGCTCAAAATTCGTACATTGATGTAATTAAAAAACAACTATTACAAGCTGGATTTATTTTCAAGCCAGACCCGGATAAACAACCCGATAGGACTTGGAATGGATGGGAGTATACAGACAAGATCTATTCGGTGTTGATCCTCAAAAAATCTTATGGGTTACCTACTTCAATATACGTTTTAGATCGATAGGAATGTTCCCCGTCCCATCAGGTCCCTCGCAGAGGACCCTGCGTTCTTTCGTGTGGAGTACACCACAGAATCCCGTGCCGGAGACCCTGATGAGACGAATGTATATCCCTGTAAGAAATCTTATTGAGACAGAACTAATTTATTTTTAGACGGTTATAAACTTACTGTTATCGGTATATTTATAATCTAAACGCGTGTGCTATGAGTTATGACCAGTTTAACCGCCGTATGATCGAGATTGAGGCCGCAAATAAAGAGGCATTTAAGGGGCGGCGCATCTTCAGTTACTTTGAACTGGATCCCGACCGGGGTACCGAAAAGTATATCATCGACATCGATCCAAACAAAAAACTTCCCCCGAACATACGCGACGAGATACAGAAGGCCTTTGATAAGTTTTTGGTAAAGTAGGGAAAGACTTTAATACTTCTGACTTAAGACTTTCGATTTTCCCGTCCCAGCAGGGTCTCTCGCAGAGGACCCTGCGCGGTGTTAACACAGACTTTACAATTCGCGACTCAAGACTTTCGACTTCCATTTGGATTTGACAAACGGATTTTTATATATTTGTTACTCAATCCTAATCGTCATGAAAATAGCAATAGTCCCCATGCGATTTAGAGTCAGGGGATAACACTTTCCGGTTTTTCTTTTTCAGCATCCCGCTGAACATTTCCAATTTTAACCTTTTAACTATTTTTTTTCATGGCAACAGAACAAACGACTGCTATAAGCAAGTCAACCAGAATATTTACACTTATAAAAGAATCGCTTCGCGGCGGCAATCACGATTTTACGCAGGGGAGCATCCGGCGGGCAGTATTATTATTGGCTATCCCGATGATGCTGGAGATGGCAATGGAATCGGTTTTTGCCCTTGTCGATTTATATTTCGTAGGGCATTTACATAATAGCAGTTATGCAATCCAAACTGTGGGACTGACAGAATCCTGCCTAACCATCATTTACTCATTGGCGGTAGGCATGAGTATGGCTGCAACAGCAATCGTAGCGCGACGCATAGGCGAAAAAGACCCAGTCGAAGCCGCAAAAGCCGGTATGCAAACCGTTACATTGGCCATAATGGTCAACTTTGTAATTGGCGTTGCCGGGTTTTGTTACGCCAGCAACATCCTGTCCCTGATGGGTGCATCGGCCGAAACAGTGCGGTTGGGTACCAACTACACCCGCATCATGATGGCCGAGAGCCTGATCATTGTAATGCTCTTCCTGGTGAACGGTATTTTCAGGGGAGCAGGTAATGCAGCTATCGCTATGCGCAGCCTTTGGATAGCAAATATTGCCAATATTATCCTATGCCCTATATTCATTAATGTATTGGGTTTCGGATTAACTGGCGCGGCGATAGCTACCACCATTGGCCGCGGAACAGGGGTTGTATATCAGCTCTACCATTTATTCAATGGCAAGAACTTACTAAAGGTGCACCTGTCATATTTAAAACCACACTGGCAGCAGATAAGGGCCATCCTAAAGATTGCTGTTCCGGGGATATTACAGTTTGTGATCGGATCATGCAGCTGGATATTCCTGGCTGAACTGGTGGCAACTACAGGCGGTGATCACGGTTCAGCAGGGTACCAGACATCAATCAGGCTGATGCTATTCTTCATGCTTCCTGCCTGGGGCATGAGCAATGCCGCCGCCACCCTGGTGGGGCAAAACCTTGGTGCACAGGAATTGGGCAGGGCAGAGGACTCGGTTTACAAGACTGTTAAATACAATGTGATTTATATGGCAAGTGTAACCCTCATCACATTTTTATTGGCTACCTACCTGACGGGCTTTTTTACCAACGACGAGCAGGTAAGGCAGGTAGCAACCCGTTCGTTGCAAATACTAAGTGTCGGTTATATTTTCTACGGTGTGGGTATGGTGATGATGAGCGCCTTTAACGGGGCAGGGGACACGTGGACGACTACCTGGGTAAATTTGTTCGGCTTCTGGCTGTTACAGGTTCCTTTAGCATACGTGCTCGACAAAAATTTCAATATGGGCGTAACGGGCGTATTTTTAGCTATCCCGATAGCCGAAACCTGCATGGCTATGGCCAGTTTCTTCTTATTCAGAGGGGGGAAATGGAAGAAGGTGAAAGTGTAAACTTTCACCTTCTTATAATTTAACCGGCCGTAATATTATCCTTGCTCCAGGCAGCCATTAACTGCATAATGTTCTCCAGCGATTTTCCTTTTTCGCTTAAGGAGTATTCGACCCTGGGCGGAACTTCGGGATAAGCTTTCCGGGTGATGATGCCATCTGCTTCAAGCTCTTTTAAATGGCGGGATAATACTTTTAAGGCAATACCGGGAATAGATTTGTGCAACTCGCCAAACCGTTTTGGTTCCTGCATTAATATCCATATGATAACCGGTTTCCATTTGCCGCCGATCACATCAATGGCAGATGTTATCGGGCAATCGCAAGCGCGGTTATATTTTTTTTCAAGTTTTTCTTTCGCTAACATATTGATTCTCATCTATTATTACTTTTTTGTCATTACTTGACAAAAAGGTAATTACTTGACAAAAGTAAAGTATAACCCTAGTTTTGCCAACAGAAGATCATCAACTATGGAAACTACTAAAACAGAAACTTATCAAAAAGGCCTTGAACTTTTAAATAAACTCCACGGCGGACAAGCCGGCGAGCAACTTGTTAATAATCTGAAAGATGTTTGCCCCGATTTTGTGGACATGACCATCGAATGGGCCATGCAGGGCATTATGGCAAGGCCCGGACTCGATCTGCTTACCCGCGAATATTTATTGATCGCATCATGTACTACATTAGGACATACGGTACCGCAATTAAAAGCACATATTGATGCAGCCATAAAGCTCGGAGCAACTAAACAACAAATAGTTGAGGTCATATTGCAAATGACTTTTTATGCCGGAGGTGCGGCTGTAAGCAATGCGCTTAGTCACGCTAAAGAAGTGTTCCAAAGTCATAACCTGTAAGTGCCAGAAATGAAGATCATTATTCGATATAAACACAAAAGGAGGCGCCAATGGCCTCCTTTTGCAATTTATGAGTGGATGATTTACGCTCTGTTCCAGAATGCAGGCGGCTCTATCCCCAAAGATCGCAGGTAGACATATCCTTGCGCCCTGTGATGTATCTCGTTATCTATCCAATACAAAATAATATCAGAGGTAATGCCTTCATAAGACCCGAAAGCTATCATCGTTTCATGAAAACGTTGCTGAGAGATCAGAGGCCAAAGTGAATCGATTTTATAGGTCACATCATCCCAGGTATTCAGAATTTCTTCCTTTGTATTGGCGAAGGTTTTCCCCGAATGATGACCCAGTTCATTCACAGGAGTTGCGGTATCCATAAAAAGATCCTGCATGCCAGAATCGGCAATGCTGATCATTTCTTTCACCATTTCTGAAAATGACCGCATGCCGCCTATGCAATAGTCGAATAGTTCTCTTTCAGGGAAAGCTTCAATTACCCTCCTGGTCAGGCGGCGATGCCCCTGCCAATGATTTAATATAGCGTTGGGGGAAGTAAATCCTTCCGCTGTGTTGATGTCTTGTTGGTTTGCTGCGTTGTTTTCCATTGTAAGTTGTGTTTGATTTATATATCAAAGTAACGCAGCGGTAATGACAGCCCTATGTCAACAGGGTTTTATGAAAGATTTAATTTGATTTTGGGGGCAGTCTGCTGTACTAGTAAACCGTTGTGACACCACCATCCATTAAAAAATCACTTCCAGTGATAAATGCGCCATCGTGTCCCATCAATAATATATTAATAGCGCCTGCTTGGTCCGGAGTGCCCTCCCGGCCATCTCATCAAACATTCCTTATGTTTAAATGTTGGTTAGCCAATCTATCAGCTTAATTTGAATATGCCTTCACCGAACCAGGAGTTATTATTGGAACTGATCATGCGGGCGCCGATCGGCATCTGTATCATGGATGCTGCAACGCAAATCAGCGAGGTTTGTAACGATGCATTTTTGGAAGTCGCCGGCCGGCCGCGAACAGACATCGTCGGTCATTATTACTGGGATACTTTCGCAGAGGTGAGACATTTGTTTGAAGATGACCTGAACCGGGCCTCGAAGGGGGAAATGATCAGAGGTGATGAGTTGGAGATACCGCTTATCCGGTATGGCAAAGAAGAAATGATCACTATCAATTTCGTTTATATGCCTCTGGAAGATGACCACTGCCAGGTAGATAAAGTTGTTGTTTGGGTGCTGGAGAATACCAGGCAAGTAAAAGAGCGGCAGGCAATGACGGCTAGCGAATTGCGGCTCCGCGCATTGGTGAATGCAACATCAGATGTAATCTATGGCTTGAGCGCTGATTGGGAAGTGATGTGGCCCCTGGATGGGCGCGGCTTCTTACAGGACACTTATGAGCCGATCACAGGCTGGCGTCAACTGAATGTATATGCCGGTGATATGGAAATGGTCAATGAGGCGATTGCAAAAGCCATAAGCGAAAAAAAGATCTTTGAATTGGAGCACCGTGTAAACCGGGCAGATGGCACAACAGGTTGGACTTTCTCGAGAGCGGTGCCTATCCTGAATGAAAAGGGCGATATCATCGAGTGGTTTGGGACAGCCAGTGACATTACTGAACGCAAGAGCATAGAAGCGTCGCTGCAAAAAATAAAAGAAGAAGCGGAACAACAAAAACGGCTGTATGAAGCGATCACTTCCGCCACACCTGACCTAATGTATGTCTGGGACCTCGACTACAGGTTTACTTATGTGAACGATGCTTTGCTGGAAATGTGGGGTAAGACCTATGAAAATGCTGTGGGCAGGACCTTGCTGGAGAATGGGTATGAACTCTGGCACGCCGAAATGCACGAGCGGGAGATAGACCAGGTGCGGGCGACCAAGAAGCAAGTCAGAGGCGAAGTATCATTCCCGCACGCAGTGTTGGGACGACGCGTCTACGATTATATTCTGACACCTGTTCTTGATAAGGACGGTGAGGTCGTGGCGGTCGCCGGTACGACCAGGGACGTAACTGAACGGAAACGTTTTGAGGATGAATTGCAGATGCTGAATGAAGAGCTGGCGACTTCCAATGAAGAGCTTTCGACGACGAACGAGGAATTGGTTCAGATCCAGCAATTGCTGGAGACGAGTGAACAGCGATTGCGCAGTCTTGTGGAGGCGGCACCGTTTCCAATCGGGGTATACACCGGGAATGAGATGCGGATCATGCTGGCTAACCGGGCGATCATGGATGCTTGGGGCAAAGGAAATAACGTTATTGGTAAAACTTATCATGAGCTTTTACCCGAATTAGCCGGATCAGGAATTTATGAGCAACTGGAACACGTGCTTAATACCGGCGAACCCTTTGCCGCCCGCAATCAGCGCGTGGACATTGTGGTCGACGGCCGTTTAAGCTCTTTTTATTTTAATTACGATTTTACACCGTTGCGTGACATTAATGGCGAGGTTTACGGCGTAATGAACACCGCGGCAGAGATCACCGATTTGGTGGTAGCCAAACAGCAGGTAGAGCAAAGCGAGGATAACCTGAGGTCCATTATCGCCCAGGCACCGGTGGCGATGTGTATCCTCTCCGGGCCTGATCATGTCATCACTGTTGCTAACCAACTGATGGTAGAGCTTTGGGGCAAGCCGCAGGCCGATGTGATGGACAAACCAGTATTTGATGCACTGCCTGACGCTCGCGGCCAGGGATTGGAGGCAGTGATGAAGAACGTGTATGAATCGGGCGATTCTTTCTATGCCAGCGAGATGCCGGTCTCACTGATCCGCCACGGACGACCCGATATCGTTTACCAGAATTTTGTTTACCAGGCTTTTCTTGATGCAAACGGCAACATTGCGGGCGTATTTGCGATTACCATCGATGTTACAGAACAGGTGCTCGCGCGCAAAACTATTGAAGAGACCAAAAAACTGCTCGAAGAAGAATTGAAGATCACTAAAGAAATACAGCGTCAAAAGGACGATTTTATCGGTATGGCCAGTCACGAACTGAAAACACCGCTAACTTCCTTAACCGCCTTGCTGCAGGTTGCCGCCCAAAAGTTGAAGAAGAGTGATGATCCCTTTCTCTCCAATGCTATGGAAAAATCTAATATGCAGGTGAGGCGTATGACTGCTATGATCAATGGTTTTTTGAATATATCCCGCCTAGAGGCAGGGAAACTGCAAATCGAGAAAAGACACTTTGAACTTGAGGGACTTATCGCTGAAGTGCTGGAAGAAACCATGCTCACGGTCACCGGCCATGAGTTCACCTTTAACAACTGTGGAAAGGTTGAGATCAATGCCGATAAAGACAAGATCCATTCGGTGTTATCCAATCTCATCAGCAACGCCGTAAAATATTCCCCTAAAGGCAAGATCATCGAAGTGAACTGTTCAGTAAGTGATCAGGAAGTGACTGTGAGTGTCAAAGATGAAGGAATGGGCATAAAAGAGCCGGATATGGAGAAGATATTTGACCGTTATTACCGCGTCAAAAGCCAGCATACTCAACAGATCGCCGGTTTTGGTATAGGCCTTTACCTCAGCGCAGAGATCATCCGACGCCACGACGGCCACATCTGGGCAGAAAGCGAACCCGGAAAGGGTTCAACCTTTGCGTTTAGTTTGCCGTTGCAAACCGACAAGAAAATGCATGGCTAATGATGTTTTTTGGCTACATAAAATACTTATAGTCAAAAAAAGAAAGAGACGAACAAAAGTGTTCGTCTCTTAAGTGTTCCCGACGAGATTCGAACTCATATCATCAGAACCGGAATCTGACATTCTATCCATTGAACTACGGGAACAATGTGCTGCAAATATATCAAAATAGATTAAACTCCCTGTTCACATTCTTTCTTCATAGACTGCTAAATATTTTAAATTGCAATCCCCAAAACCGGCCTATGAGAAATTACTGTTTTGCCTTGATTGTCAATAGACTACAATCCACCTATCTTACAATTGCCTTATGTTGTTTTGTGTTGATTTTTAGTGCGTTAAGGGCAGATGAGACGAATGACTCATGGATTCGGATCAACCAGTTAGGCTATCCAACAAAAGCAATCAAAGTAGCAGTTTGGGCAACCCAAGGCGATGTTATTCCGGCTGAATTTCAACTGATCGACACAAAGACAAGCAAAACGGTTTTTAATGCTCCTGCCGGAAAATCATACGGTAGTTATGGCCCGTTTAAACAGGTATTAAGATTGAATTTCAGCTCGGTAAGGGCTTCCGGCACTTACTATATTAAATGCGGTTCGGCGGTTTCCCCGCAGTTTAGAATTGACGATGATGTTTACAAAGGTTCTGCAGATTTTGGGTTGAACTATATGCGGCAGCAGCGAAGCGGGTTTAATCCTTTTCTGAAAGATTCGTGTCATACCACTGACGGTTATACCATGTACGGCCCGATGCCCGATACAACCCGGATCAACGTTTGGGGTGGCTGGCATGATGCAACGGATTACCTCCAATATGCCACTACATCTGCAAATGCTACTTATCATTTACTGGCGGCTTATCGTGACTTTCCCGCAGTGTTTGAAGATAAGCACTTAGCCAACGGTTTGGATGGCACAAACAAGATAGCAGATGTTTTGGATGAAGCCCGTTGGGGTCTCGATTGGCTGTTGAAAATGCATCCCCGTAAAGACTGGCTGTTTGACCAACTGGCAGATGACCGCGATCACCACGGATTTCGTCTGCCAAACAAAGATTCAGTAGATTATGGCGTAGGACCGGGAAAGGGCAGGCCTGTTTATTTTGCGTCCGGTAAACCGCAGGGTCTGGGTAAATACAAAAACAAAACAACTGGAGTAGCTTCCATTGCCGGTAAGTTCACCAGTGCCTTTGCATTGGGAGCCATGGAGTATCAGAAAACTGATCCTGCTTTCTCCAAATTGCTAACCGAAAAATCAGAATCAGCATATCAATTAGGTTTAGATAAACCCGGTGTAGCTCAAACGGCTCCAAACACAGCACCTTACTACTACGAAGAAGATAACTGGGTTGATGACATGGAACTAGGTTCTGCTGCGCTATATCAGCTTACAGGAGAATCTAAATACCTCAGCCAATCACTCACTTACAGCAAAGAGGAAAAAGTAACACCCTGGATGGGCGCCGATACGGCAAGGCATTACCAATGGTACCCTTTCCATAATTTTGGGCACTACGAGCTTGCCAAGAAGTCAGGGGCTAAAAGCAAAGCCGAATTCATAAGTTATTATAAAGAAGGGATTGAAAGAGTTTGGCGTAAGGCAAGTAAGAACGGATTTTTCAGGGGTGTCCCGTTTATCTGGTGCTCCAATAATCTAAATACCTCATTTGCCATACAATGTTACCTGTACCGCAAGCTAAGCGGCGATCAGCAATATGCTGAACTGGAACAGGCTTGTTTCGACTGGCTGTTTGGCTGTAATCCCTGGGGGAAATGCATGGTATATGGTTTACCGCAAGGTGGGGACACGCCTGTTCACCCGCATTCGTCATTAAATTTACTAAATCATTATCCTTTGAATGGTGCGCTGGTTGACGGTCCGGTATATGGGAGCATTTTTAAGAGCTTGAAAGGGTTGACATTATACCAGGCAGATAAATATGCCAACTTCCAATCCGACCTTGTAGTTTATCACGATGACGCCGGCGATTATAGTACTAACGAACCTACGATGGACGGTACCGCGTCACTGATCTATTTGATGGCAGCTAAGGAGAATGAAGCTCTGAATCAAACTAAAGTAACTAAAGATAATGGTGCTATCATCAGGGGAGATAGAAAGACAAGGAAGATCGCACTGGTGTTTACCGGGGATGAATTTGGTGATGGCGCATCATACATCGCCAAAGCATTAAAGCAAGCTAAGATCTACGGATCTTTCTTCCTTACCGGGAATTTTTACAGGAACAAATCATTGAAGCCGATCATCAATAAATTAAAGGCCGATGGCAACTATTTAGGATCGCATTCAGACAAGCATTTGTTGTATTGCGATTGGGTTAAGCGGGATAGTCTCCTGGTAAGTCATGAACAATTCACCAATGATTTGAATAAGGGTTACTCTGAATTGACTAAACTCGGTATCTCCAAAAAGCAGGCCCATTATTTTTTACCACCCTACGAATGGCATAATGATTCGATTGCTGATTGGACAAAGGGAATGGGGCTGCAATTAATCAATTTTACGCCCGGCACACGCAGCAATGCAGATTACACTTATCCTGAAATGGGCGATAAATATGTGAAAAGTGAAACTATTTATCAGTCTATCATCAATTATGAACAAAGTAACGGAAGTGGTTTAAACGGTTTTATCCTGCTTGTTCATATCGGAACAGACCCGAGAAGAAAGGATAAATTCTATTATTATCTGCCTAAGCTGATAAAGGAATTAAAAGGGAAGGGCTATTCGTTTGTGAGGATAGATGGGTTGTTGGCACAACATTAAAGATCAATGTCATTTCGAACCCACTGCAGAGGCTGTGAAGGAGGAAAGTGGGTGAGAAATCTTACGCGCCAAGCAGTTACGCTATGCATGCTGTAGAAGATTTCTCTTCGCCCCACTCCATATTCCCCTGTCGCTCATCGAAATGACAAAAAGGGGAGTTTAGTATATTTTACACATTAAACCTGAAGTGCATAATGTCGCCATCCTGCACGATATAGGTTTTGCCTTCAACGCCTAGTTTGCCGGCGTCTTTAATGGCGGTTTCTGAGCCGTTATATTTTACAAAGTCTTCGTATTTGATCACTTCGGCACGGATGAAGCCCTTCTCAAAATCAGTATGGATCACACCGGCCGCCTGCGGAGCGGTGAAGCCTTTGGTGATGGTCCACGCACGAACTTCCTGCACGCCTGCCGTAAAGTAAGTAGCCAGGTTAAGCAATTTGTAAGCCGCTTTGATCAGCTTATTTACACCTGATTCGGTCAGGCCCAGATCGTCTAAAAACATCTGGCGCTCTTCGTAAGTTTCTAATTGCGATATTTCAGATTCGATCTGTGCAGAGATGATCAGCACTTCGGCATTTTCTTCTTTAACGGCAGCTTTTACTTTTTCTACGTAGGCATTGCCGGTATTTACTGCAGCTTCATCCACATTGCAAACGTACATTACGGGTTTGGCAGTCAACAGCCAGATGTCAGCTATGTATTCTTTATCTTCTTCCGCAACAGGAGCAGTACGGGCTGATTTACCTTCCAGTAAATGGTTTTTGTAGATCGTCAAGACATCAAACGCTTTCTTTGCTTCCTTGTCGCCACCAGTTTTGGCCATCTTTTCTATCTTGCTGATCTTCTTTTCGATGGAATCAAGATCCTTTAACTGCAATTCGGTATCAATGATCTCTTTATCGCGGATTGGATCAACAGAACCATCCACGTGGATCACGTTATCATTATCAAAACAACGCAGAACGTGGATGATCGCATTGGTAGCACGGATATTGGCCAGAAACTGGTTGCCCAAACCTTCACCTTTGCTTGCGCCTTTTACTAGCCCGGCAATATCCACGATCTCAATGGTATTAGGGACTGTATTTTTAGGTTCAACTATCTCCACCAATTTTGTCAAGCGCTCATCCGGAACGGTGATCACACCCACGTTTGGCTCGATAGTACAGAACGGAAAGTTAGCCGCCTGCGCCTTAGCATTTGATAAGCAATTAAAAAGTGTAGATTTACCCACATTTGGCAAACCTACTATACCACATTGTAGTCCCATTTACTAGTTGATTATATTGATTAAGTTGAATGGTTGATTGAGTTTTGATTAAGAGATTTTTTAACTTAATCAACTTATTCAACACAGTCAACCACTCAATTGAAAGGCGCAAAGATAAAAGAAAAAAGTGAGCGCGTAATTTGAAAAAATAAACGACTTTTGCGCAGCGTTTCCGAAAAAATTAAATTAATAACCAATGTAAAAAAGAGGGCCTTATTATGATGGATGAAATGGTTGAGCAAATCGAACTATTGCTGGAGCAAAATGACCCAACGCAGCTTCAGGAATACCTCAACAATCTTAATATATCAGATGTCGAAATTCTGATAGGAGAACTTCCCGATTATGGCCCCCGATTCATTGAAATACTTTCCGTCAATCGCGCGGTAAACGTATTCCGCATACTTGATTTCCCTGTTCAGGAACGTATCCTTAAAAAGCTTTCAGGAACAAAAATTGCCGAGCTGATTAACGAGCTTCCGCCGGATGACCGCACCTCGTTGTTTGCCGAGCTGCATGGTGATACTGTAAAAGTATTGATCCAGCACCTTCCGCCAGCCGACCGCAAAGAGGCCCTGATCTTATTGGGCTACGAAGAAGACAGCGTAGGCCGTTTGATGACACCAGATTATATCGCGGTGAAAAAGAGCTGGAATGTAGAGCGCGTTTTAATGCACATCCGCAAGTATGGCAAAGGCTCGGAAACCATTGACGTGATCTACGTGATAGACAGCGAAGGCGTGTTGCTGGACGATATCAGGATACGGGAAGTGTTGTTGGCTGACCCTGAAACTAAGATGAGTTCGCTGATGGATAGCCGGCTGATCTCCTTAAATGTGAATGACCCGCAGGAAGAGGCGATCAATATATTCAGGATGAATAACCGTGTGGCTTTGCCGGTTACCGATAATGAGAATATTCTGCTGGGTATAGTAACGGTTGATGATATCCTTTGGATAGCCAACGAGGAATACACAGAAGACATCCAAAAAATAGGTGGTACCGAGGCGTTGGATGAACCTTATCTTGACATTAATTTATTCAGACTGGTAAAAAAGAGGGTAGGTTGGCTGATAATTCTTTTCTTTAGTGAGATGCTGACATCCAGCGCAATGCAATATTTTAGCGATGAGTTATCAATAGTTATACAACTGGCGTTTTTTGTTCCGTTGATCATGTCAAGCGGTGGTAACAGTGGTTCGCAGGCCTCAACATTGATCATCCAGGCGATGGCTTTGGGTGAAGTTACCATATCCGACTGGTGGCGTGTTATGCGCCGCGAAATACTTTCGGGCTTAATGTTAGGCATTACGCTTGGTATAATAGGCTTTTTGCGAATCATCGCATGGGTACCATTCAGTAAAATATATGGTCCGCACTGGCTGATGGTAGCCACAACGGTAGGCTGTACATTGGTCGGAATAGTTTTATGGGGATCATTAGCAGGATCTATGCTGCCTTTACTGTTAAAGAAATTAGGTTTTGACCCGGCCACATCGTCAGCGCCGTTTGTGGCTACGCTGGTTGACGTTACTGGATTGATCATTTACTTTAGCATAGCGTCTGTTGTAATGGCCAGTGTTTTACATCATGCGCATGCGGCGGGGCATGCTTTTGTGCCGGTTATGCATGGTGTTTTCTTAGGCTGATGACATAAAACTAAAATGGAAGGTATAGAAGATATTTATGTTGCCATTGAGTTTTCAAAAAGAACTGAAAGCGTTGAGCTGTTTACTCAAAATTATTTAGAAGGATTTAAAGAGACCAACGGTTATTATGAATACCCACCTTTCAAGGGCGAAAACGAATTTGAAACGGATGATTATAAACTGATGTTGTCATATGTTTTACAACGGGAAAGGAGTAAATACAAATTTTGGTTTGAAAATACCGATAATAAAGAAACACCCTTCGCCATGATGTTTTTTAATAGTGACGGTTCGTTGTTTTTAGGCCTCGGAGTGCATTCGGAATTTTCGCCGAAATATGAACGGAAATTGGAGGATGACTTTAAGTCGGACTTGATTATGTATTGCTATAATACTATTCCACCTGATAGTTTAACCGAATTTAAATTCATAATTAAAGGGTAATATCAGAAGTTTCTACGCTGTTCGAAGTCTCTGACTTCGAATAAATATGATTGTAGTCTGAGACTACCTGCATATCCGCCCGAAGTCAGAGACTTCGAATAATATTTAGGTTTAGTTATTGACAAAATTAAACAACAAAAAACCCCGCCGTAGGCAGGGTTTTAATATGGGTTAGTTTAGTTAAGTTTAAATGTCAAAAGAGAAATCGTCATCAGCGGTTTTGGCAACTTCAGGTGATTCGCTCATTTCATAGCGTTTTTCCTGTACTTCCTGGTTGGCTTTGATGTATTCCACAGTGTCTTTCAATCCTTCAGCAAATTTTTCAAAATCTTCTTTATACAGGAAGATCTTGTGCTTGATGAAAACACCATCTTCAAGGCGTTTCTTGCTTTCAGTAATAGTAATATAATAGTCGTTTGAACGAGTCGCCTTTACATCGAAAAAGTACGTCCTTTTACCCGCTCTGACTTTTTTTGAGAATACTTCCTCACGCTCTCTATTGTCGAAATCACCCATGTTAAAAAATTGTAATTAGTTTTTGATTTGGCATAAATATAAATAATTTTTCAAAGTACAAGCATCGAAAACAATATTGTTGTGTTTTTTTCAATTATTGGGGCTTATTTTATATTAAAAGTTAATTATTGGGCATTTTCCTCTTCTTCCAGCAGCTGCTTTTCGTACAATTCAAAATAAACCTGTTTGCGGTTCATCAGTTCCTCATGAGTGCCCTGTTCAACGATTTCGCCATCGTCCATCACCAGTATTTTATCGGCATTTTTTATGGTAGAGATGCGATGAGCAATAATAATGCTGGTTTTGCCTTCCATAATACCACCCAGGTTACGCAATATTTCTTCTTCGGTTCGGGTATCTACGGCAGAGAGGCAGTCGTCAAAGATCAGTATCTGCGGATGTTTCACAATAGCCCGTGCTATAGATACACGCTGCTTTTGTCCGCCGGATAAAGTAACACCGCGCTCACCAATCAGCGTCTCAAAACCATGCTCCAACTCCATAATATTGGTATAAACCGCAGCATCCTTTGCGGCTTGCTCAATCAGCGGCATATTTAAGGTATCAGCGCTGAAAGCGATATTATTGGCAATGGTATCTGAAAACAGGAAAACTTCCTGTGGAACAAAGCCTATCTGCGAGCGGTAGTTTTCCAGGTTAAGATGTTTTACAGGTTCATCATCGATCAGGATCTCACCGCCTGTGGTATCATACATGCGCATGATAAGGTTTGCTATGGTAGATTTTCCTGATCCCGTTCGCCCGATAACCGCGATCATTTGGCCCGGCTCAGCAGTAAATGAAACATTCTTTAAAGCATGAATGCCTGTATCAGGATAATAAAAAGACACATTCTTAAAACTGATCTTTCCACTTACCACACGATGAGGGACAATAGGCGATATGATCTCAGGTTTTTCATGTAAAAACTCGTTTATCCTTTTTTGTGAAGCGGCGGCCCGTTGGATAAGAGAAGTAACCCATCCCAATGACATGACCGGGAAGGTGAGCATATTGAGGTACACAATAAATTCAGCAATATTCCCCGCCGTAATGTTCCCTTTCATTACCTCTACACCGCCCACATACATAATGATCACGTTGCTCAATCCAACCAACAACAGCATAGTAGGGAAGAACATGGCCTGAACCTTTACCAGTTCCATGGAGTGGGTTTTGTAAGTCTCACTTTCTTCTGCAAAACTTTGGCGGACTGTTTCCTCACGCACATAGGATTTGATTACCCGGATGCCTGAGAAATTCTCCTGAACAAAGCTGGAAAGTGCCGATAAACGCTGCTGTATCTTCTCGCTGCGGAAGTTGATGATGTTGTTTACATAATAAATAGTCACCACCAAAATAGGCATCGGCATAATGGAGAATATCGTCAGCTTAATATCCACAGTCACCATAAAACAAATGGCGATGATAAAAAGCGTTACCGTATTGATAGTATACATAATGCCCGGTCCCAGGTACATCCGCACACGGCTCACATCCTCAGTTACACGGTTCATTAGATCACCTGTATTATGGCGGCGGTAAAACGCGAGGGATAGTAATTGGTAATGATTGTATATCTCGTTCTTAAGATCGTACTCGATATGCCGCGACATCAGGATAATGGTCTGCCGCATCAGGAAAAGAAATAGTCCTCTCAAGACCGCCAGCGCCAGCACAATGCCCGCAAAAAGCAGCATGCTGTATCCAAACAGATTATAGATGATAGTCTGCCTGTTAAAATTGGCGAAAAGATGATAAACCGAAATATTTTCCGCAACCAAATTGAAGGCCACGCGGATAAGCGGCGCTGTCAATACCCCGAAAATGTTGGAAATAATGACAAACAGCACGCCCGGTATAAGTCGCCAACGATACTTGTAAAAGAATTTATTCAGGTAAGCAAGACTCTTCATGGTTCTTTAACAAAGGTAACGTTTAGTCCGTAAGTCGGAAAGCCGGTAAGTCAGCAAGAAGTAATTTGCCGATTTAAATCATTCATCATTCACTATTGACCATTCACTAACTCACTAATTCACTCACCCGCTAATTAAATTAGTTTGCCACATTCAAAAAAACCTATACTTTTGTCGCATACCCTAATATATAGGTTACCGTCTAATGTCAGAGCAAAATACCAGCGACACTATATTTGGCCAGATGAATGCCTTCGGCCATCAAAAAATAGTATTTTGTAATGACCCTGATTCCGGTCTGAAGGCCATCATTGCCATACACGATACTACATTGGGCCCGGCCCTTGGCGGCACACGTATGTGGGCCTACAAAACCGAAGCGGATGCATTAAATGATGTGCTGCGCCTGTCTAAAAGCATGACCTACAAAGCTGCCGTAGCAGGTCTTAATCTGGGTGGTGGCAAGGCGGTGATCATTGGCGATTCACGCCGGGATAAAACAGAGGCTTTATTGCGCAAATTCGGTCGTTTTATTAAAAACCTGAATGGCGAATTCATAACTGCTGAAGATGTAGGTACCAACCCACGCGATATGGAGTTTATCCGCATGGAAACCCAATATGTAATGGGTGTGCCAGAAACCATTGGCGGTAGCGGCGACCCTTCCCCAATTACAGCGCAGGGTGTTTTTATGGGTATTAAGGCAGCTGTAAAAGAGCTTTACGGCAACGATACATTGGCAGGAAGATCAGTAGTAGTGCAGGGGATAGGCCACGTAGGTGAAAACCTGACCCGTTTGCTCCGCGACGAGAACGCCATGGTGTATGTAAGCGACATTAATGAAGAGCGTACCGTACAGGTAGCAAAAAAATATGGCGCCAAAGCGGTATCGAACAATACCATCTTTGATATCGACGCCGATATTTATTCGCCATGCGCTTTAGGTGCAACAATTAATGATCAAACAATAAATAAACTTAAATTTGCAATAATTGCAGGATCGGCAAACAATCAGCTCGAGGATGAGTATATTCATGGGAGGAGGTTGCTTGAGCAGGGCGTATTATTCGCGCCTGATTATGTGATCAATGCCGGTGGTGTAATTAATTGTTATTCAGAGTTGATGGGTTTCAGTAAAAAGCGTACCTTACAGCTTACAGAGAATATTTATGAAGCAACGCGCAACGTATTGAGATTATCGAAAGCTGAAAATATTTCAACTATCGAGGCCGCCAACAAAATTGCAGAAAAACGTATATCAGACATCAAGAAAGTTAAATCAACCTATTAGTAAACACAATTAAATACATACGGGACTACCCCCTAATCGTTCTTTACCACTATGCTAAACAGAAGACATCTACGTGTAAAAGTATTACAGGCATTATATGCCTACCATCAGTCTGATAACAAGGAAGTAAAACAACACGAAAAGAACCTGCTCCAGAGTGTTGATATGGTATACGAAATGTATATCTGGATGCTTTCCCTGATTTCGGAAGTGGTGGAATACGCCGAAACCGACGCCGAGGAGCGCAAACACAAACACCTTCCCACTGCCGAAGATCTTAACCCACAACTTAAAATTCTTACAAACAGGTTTATTCTCTCTTTAAAAGCGAATACTGAATACCTGGCTGCACTGAAAAAATATAAAGTATCCTGGACTTTTGAACCAGAGCTGGCAAAATCATTGTTCATCATCCTGAAAAACTCGCCGGAATATGCTGAATACCTGCAAAAAACAGATGATACGATTCAATCAGATAAAGACATTATCAAGTTTATTTTCAAGAAGGTAGTCCTGAAATCGATGCTGGCTGAGCAGGTTTTTGAAGATAAATTTATTTTCTGGCCGGTTGACAAGGATGTATTGCAGGCGCTGATCGCAAAGACATTCAAGAACTTCTCGAGCGAAAATTATAAAGAGAATAAGCTGGCCGAGGTTACCGGCAATTGGGAGGAAGATAAGGAGTTTATTATTAACCTGTTCCAGCAAAGCATACGTCACGACGAGCAATACCAGGAGATGATCGGCAAAAAAACACAGAACTGGGAGCCTGAGCGTATCGCCATGATGGATACCCTGCTGATGAAAATGGCTATCGCCGAATTCATCAACTTTAACTCTATCCCGGTAAAGGTGACGATAAACGAATACCTGGAGATATCAAAAGAGTTCAGTACGCCTAAAAGTAATTCGTTTATAAACGGTATTTTAGATAAGATTTTATACGAATTGAAAGCCGACAACATAATTAAAAAAGTAGGACGCGGCTTAATTGAAGAATAAGTAAATTTGAACTGATAATTAGTACATAAATAATTAAAGATCAATGAAAAATTTGTTTTTGGCACTGATAGCGGCAACCATGTTTATGGTGTCTTGCAATTCTAACGGAAATAATGTGGCAGATAATGGTTCAGCCTCTTCAGCTACTGCCGACAAACCGGCCATGAAGTTTGAAAAAGACACGCATGACTTTGGTAAAATAATTACGGGCAGCAAAGTGAGCTATGAATTTAAATTTACCAATACCGGTAAATCGCCATTAATTATAAAAGATGCGATTGCTTCATGTGGTTGTACCAAGCCTGAGTGGCCATCTGCGCCAGTAAAACCCGGCGAAGACGGAGTGATAAAAGTGACCTTCGACAGCCGCGGCAAAATGGGTTTACAGGATAAAATGATAACAATAACTGCCAATACCAACCCGGCTCAAAACCTGGTTCACTTAATTGGCGAAGTAACAGGACATTAATTTTTTATATAGATGATAGCGACAATTTTATTACAGGCAGGTGCCGGTGGACTAGGTAGTTATGGTTCATTTGTTCCACTGCTGCTGATCATAGTAGTATTTTACTTCTTCATGATCCGCCCGCAGGTTAAGAAACAGAAAGACCAGAAAAAATACGTTGAAGAGCTTAAAAAAGGCGATAAGGTGATCACTACTGCAGGTATACATGGCAGGATCGTAGATGTGTCAGAATCAACTTTTTTGGTTGAGACAGAAGGTGGCCACAAAATACGTTTTGAAAAATCAGCTATTTCGCTGGAAGCTTCAAAAGCATTAAATACGCCTCCGGCAGTAGCGAAGTAATTTTAAGAGGTAAAAGGCAAAAGGTGAAAGGTGAAGGGTGAATATTGCCTTTCATCTTTCACCTTTAAGCTTTCACCTCAAAGAAAATGGCAATTGTAAAACTATCGGCATCGGAAAGGCGGCGGCTTTCAGCTTTCTTTACCTGCTTAATATTAGCGGCGGTGGCCTGGGTTTTTACTACGTTGTCCAACAACTACAACTTTACAGTGAAAGAGGTGCTGACCTACAAAAACATGCCTCAGAAACGGGCTTTCCATTCCTTACAGCCCGATACGATCAACACTACTATACAGGGCACCGGTTGGGATATGTTGTTTTCTAAAATGAACTTTGAGAACAGAAAGATAACAGTCGATCTGCATACGCTGGATAATAAGGATTATGTAGTTCTTAGCTCGCAGCTAAAAGATATAAACGAGCGTAAGGATTTTGATAACCAGATCATCGGCTTTAGTCCGGATACGCTTTATTTTGACTTCTCTAACAGGGCGGTAAAACGGGTGCCTATTCGCTTGGTTTCCAATATCAAATATCAGCAGCAATATGCGCAGTCCAACGATGTGGCAATAAGACCATCGTATGTGACAATAACTGGCCCTGGCAATGCACTGGAGCACATTGAATCCTGGGATACGGACTCGCTTAAGTCCGACAGCGTTAATGAAACTATAAGAACAAATGTCGAACTTCTGCCATCAAGGGAAGGTAACGTAAGTATATACCCTAAATCGGTACAGGTAGTAATTCCCGTTGATGAGTTTACGGAAAAGGAGATATCTATTCCCGTAAAACTTGTAAACAATCATGACTATTATAAAGTAAAGACGTTTCCGCTAAAAGTGACGGTAACGTTTACAACTTCGCTTAACCGTTACGCCCAAATGGATGAGGATTTGTTTGAAGCAACAGCTGATTTGAATTTGTGGAAGGACCGGGGCTACACCACTTTGCCGGTTAAGCTTTCCAGGCGGCCAGCTTATTGCAAAATAGTAAAGATAGAACCACAAAACATTGATTTCATCGTCAGGAAATAGATGCTTAAAGTAGGAATAACAGGCAACATAGGCAGCGGAAAAACTACCGTAAGCAAGATATTTGAAATATTAGGTGTCCCTGTATTTTATGCGGACGATGCCGCTAAACATGTGATGGTGGAAGATGCCACCTTGATCGATGCTTTGAAAGCTGAGTTCGGAAAGGAATCTTATTTTAACGACGGTTCACTGAACCGTAAACATATTGCAGGCATCGTTTTTAATAACGAAGCAGAGTTGACTAAACTAAATGCTATTGTACATCCTGCAGTCTTCAGGGCTTTTGATAACTGGGTAGCTGGCGTAAAAGATGCACCTTATGTGATGAAGGAGGCTGCTTTGCTGTTCGAAAGCTCATCCTACAAAATGTGCGATAAAACCATCATGGTTACTGCGCCCTTGGAGTTACGTATTAATCGTGTAATGCAAAGGGATAGTCTTAGTCGTGCAGAAGTAGAAAGCCGTAACGCAAGACAATTTTCAGAAGACAAGAAAATCCAGCTGGCTGATTTTGTTATCCGTAATGATGATACCGAATTGGTAATACCCCAGGTTTTGGAACTTCATAAACAGTTTTTAACGCTTAGTCGTCATTAGTCATTGGTCATCAGTCATTAGTGTTTTAGCTCAATGACCAATGACCAATGACTAATGACTAATGACAAAATGATCTTAGATGATTTTCTTTATTTCGACACCAATGGCCTGTACTGCAAGTACGGCCAGTTTTACATCGACCCGAAGCAACCGGTAAACTCGGCTATTATCTCCCATGCGCATGCCGATCATGCTATTGCCGGGAACAACCAGGTTTATTGTTCTGAAGCAACATCCGCCTTTATGCAATTGCGATACGGAAAAACTGCTGCAAAGGAGTTCGATATTGTAACTTATGATAAACCATTTACCATCGGTGATATACAGATAACCTTTATTCCCGCCGGGCATATGCTGGGTTCGGCGCAGATATTAATGGAATATCAGGGCACAAAATACCTTTATACTGGCGACTATAAACTACAATCTGATGCTACCTGCGAACCAATAGAATGGGTGAAAACCGATGTGCTGATCACCGAGAGTACTTTTGCTGATCCCAATGTTATTCATCCTGATCCTGTTGAAGAAATAAAGAAGCTAAATGATATCAAAAGCAATATCCTGCTCGGGGCTTATGCATTGGGAAAAAGCCAGCGCATAATAAAGCTGATCAGCGATTATGCACCGCAGAAAACCATATTGGTTCATCATAAGATCATGCCGCTGAATGCGATCTATGAGAAGTTTGGTTTCCAATTGGGTAAATATCAACTATACAGCCGTAAGCTGATGAAAACCCAGCAGGAGTATGTTTACATCGTTCCGCCGTTTACTTTCGACAGTTATATCCGGGCGACGGGCGTGAAACGGTTATTTGCCTCCGGGTGGAAAAACTTGCAGGTGAATCAAAATGATACATTGTTTATCTCCGATCACGCGGATTGGAACGATATTTTACTCACCGTTGAAAAAACTCAGCCCGAACAGATCTGGACTTTGCACGGCGATGGGAATCATTTAAGAAAACATTTTGGCGATGCTATCTTTGTGAAAATTTTGAATTAGGATGCTGGTAGAAAATGTTGACTATTACATTAATGAGGATGGGAATTTTGTTTTCACCAGGGAGTATCATTTAAAGCGCGGATACTGCTGTAAAAACAAATGCCTGCATTGCCCCTGGGACTACGGGAAACAAAAGGAACCTGAGTCTAAACAAATTAAGAAATAATCAACATCTTTGCATTAAGTTATTATAAAGTGAAAGACGGTATGCAAATAGGGGAAGAAATACAGAGCAACAAGTTTGAGGATAACTACCACAAAGCCGTTATTAATATTACTTACACCTATGGCTGGTTAAGTAATACGTTCCGTTGCCGGTTTGAGCGGCATAACCTTACCCAACAGCAATTTAATGTGCTGCGTATACTTCGCGGGCAATACCCAAACCCCGCAACAATCAATATGATCAAAGAGCGCATGCTGGATAAAATGTCTGACGCGTCCCGCATTGTCGATCGCCTGATACAAAAAGGACTGGTTTCCCGTTGCACCAATAATAAAGACCGCCGCGCCGTAGATATCCGCATCAGCGAAGCCGGGTTAGATATCCTGTCCAAAATGGATGAGGAGTTCAAAACCAAGGACATGCTGAAAGGTAATTTGACCGAAGAAGAAGCAGGTAAGTTAAGTGATTTGCTGGATAAATTGCGGGGTTAAGTTCTAGAATTGTCATTGCGAGCGATAGCGCGGCAATCGCATGCTATGCAGGTCGGCCATGCATGTTCTACGCCTTTCTATCCGCTCTGTATAATTCGCGATTGCCACGCTATCGCTCGCAATGACAAGTTGGCCTACAACTCACTTAGAAACCCAACTAACGCCAAACCAACCCCCACCAGCACTGCTACCAATTTCCTTACCGTAAACTTGTGATCCGAACTGGATTCGAACAAAATAGTAGTGGATATATGCAAAAATATCCCGATCACTACACCCATTATCCGGTTAAAATATTGCTGCAGGTTGCCTATTCCGCCGGTACTGAGTGCATTGCTAAGAAAATAACCCGCAGGCGCCATTATTGCGAATAGAACAACAAAGGATATGGTTTTGCCTTTACTTAGCTTGTTAGTCAGTAAAACAGTAGCTAATGCGAAGGCCGCGGGAATATGATGTAATGCAATGCCCCAAACCAATTGATTCTGATGCCCTTCGGCTAATGGCATGCCTTCCAGGAATGCATGTATACAAAGACTGATCAGGATACCCAACGGAAAAGCAACGTGCTCATGATTGGGCTTATGCATGTGCCCGTGCTCAATACCTTCAGAGAATTGCTCCAGTACGATCTGGAATAGAAAGCCGATCAGGATAAAGACACCGACATAATTATCATTGCCGTGGTAAGCATCTGGTATCAGGTGCAATACGGTAATGCCAAACAAATAGGCACCGCTAAAGGACAGCACCAGCTTCAGGTTTTTGTGATTATCCCCCTTAAACAGGAATACAGACATACCGCCCGAAAAAGCGCCGAAAAAGAGAACTAATATCTTCCAGAGAGCCATTAAAAATCAGGTTGAAATTTTTTAAATACCAGGTAGAATAACCATCCCACAAAAATGCCATAGAGCGCACCAACGGTAACATCTATAGGAAAGTGAACGCCAACATATACTTGCGCAAACGAGATCGAACCCGCCCATAAAACAGCCCAGAGCCATATCCATTTCCATCTTCTGAAAAATACGAAACTGATAAAAGCCGCCATTGCAAAATGATCAGTAGCATGGGTTGACGGGAAACTGTATCCCGTTCCGCAGGGCACGCGGATGGTTGCAGTTTCTGAATCAATCGGATCACGGCAGGGGCGAACGCGTTGTATAGTGTTCTTCATTAAATGCACACTGGTGAAGTCTGCAAAACCAGCTGAAAGCGCAAATAAGATTACGATAAGCGCACCAGTCTTTTTAAACTTCCACAGGCAAAAAGCCAGGATAAAAATATACAACGGTATCCAGGTGCGGGGATTACGCAGGATGGGCATCAGCCAATCGAAAAAAGGATTGCTGAGATTCTGATTGATGTAAAAAAATATGTGCCGGTCTAACTGTATAAGATGTTCAAGCATCTGATCTTTTGCAAATAAATATTAATCGGTCTGAGTTCTCCGCCTCAAATCTATCCAGCCCGTAGCTGCCAAAAGTACTTATAATTTCAAAACCGCTTTGTTTAAAGAATCTCATAAAATCAGCTTCCATAAAAGTACTCACCATTTCTTTAAACGAGTAGCTGTCATTGCCATGATCAAACGAAATGGTTTTGATGATCTTATTTGCACTAATGGTTTTCTGAATGTGAAACTCAATATCTTCCACTTTTTTCACATCATCCGGCACAACGTTTTTCAATATTTTGTGGCTGTTGAAGTAATCCAACACCAATATTCCTCCCGGTTTTAGTGCATTGTGAAAATTAACGAGCGTGTCGATATGCTGCTCATTAGTCGCAAAGTAGCCAAAGCTGGTGAACAGGTTAAAAGCTACATCAAAGTAACGATCATAGGACAACTCACGCATATCATGCACGAAAAACCGCAACGAATGGTTCTCAAATTGTTTGGCGAATCGGATATTTTCAACGGACAGATCGATGCCGGTAACATCATAACCATGTGTATTCAAATAGATGGCATGCCGCCCACGCCCGCAGGCTATATCCAAAAGCCTGGAGTGAAGTGGGATATGAAGTTTGGAAAGTAAATTATCGATGAAATACTGAGCCTCGGCATCATCGCGTTTATGATATAATAGATGGTAATACGGAGAATTAAACCAGTCGTAAAACCATTCGTTGGCCATAGTGTTTTTGTATAGTCACAAATATAGCTATTTATCAAAATCCGGTCTAGGTCTTCGGATTTCTGTCGGCTATCATTCAAATATTGTTAATTTTGCACTCAAATATTTAATAAGTTGACTTTAATAAAATCAATCTCAGGGATTCGCGGCACCATAGGCGGCGCGGCAGGTGATGGTTTAACGCCATTGGATATCGTAAAATTCACTTCGGCATTTGGTGCCTGGGCCATGAAACGGTCGGGCAAAAAGAAAATCATTGTAGGTCGTGATGCGCGTATATCAGGCACTATGGTAAATAACCTGGTAATTGGTACGTTGCAGGGTTTGGGTATCGATGTGATCGATCTGGGCCTTTCTACAACGCCAACTGTTGAAGTTGCCGTACCATGGGAAGACGCTGCAGGCGGTATCATTTTAACTGCCAGCCACAACCCAAAGCAATGGAACGCGCTTAAACTACTGAATGAAAAAGGTGAATTTATCAGCGATGCAGATGGCAAAGAAGTATTGGATATAGCAGATAAAGGCGATGTTAAATATGCCGATGTAAATGAGTTGGGTCAGGTCACTAATGATAATAGCTATGTGCAAAGGCATATCGATAGCATTTTGGCTTTACCGCTGGTTGATGTAGCTGCTATTGCTAAAGCTGATTTTAAGATCGTTATCGATTGTGTTAATTCAACCGGTGGCATATTTGTACCGGCTTTATTAAAGGCATTGGGCGTAAAAACCGTTCATAAATTATATTGCGATCCTGACGGCAACTTCCCGCACAACCCTGAGCCATTGCCTGAGAACCTGATCGCACTTTCAAACGAAGTAGTTAAAAAAGGCGCTCATTTGGGTATTGCTGTCGATCCTGACGTTGACCGCCTGGCATTTGTTTGCGAAGATGGCAATATGTTCGGCGAGGAATATACATTGGTTGCAGTTGCAGATTATGTATTAAAGCACAAAAAAGGAAATACAGTATCCAATCTTTCGTCAACTCGTGCATTGCGCGACGTCACCGAAAAAGCAGGCGGCGAATATCATGCTGCAGCAGTAGGCGAGGTGAACGTAGTGAACAAAATGAAGGAAGTAAACGCCGTAATTGGCGGCGAAGGCAATGGGGGAGTAATCTATCCTGAATTGCACTACGGTCGTGATGCTTTGGTGGGGATAGCTTTGTTTTTGACTCACCTGGCTAAATACGGCAAATCAGTTTCAAGCTTAAGGGCTTCATATCCGGGTTACTTTATTTCTAAAAATAAGATCACGCTGACCCCAGAAATGGATATTGATCGCTTGCTGCTTAAAGTTGAAGATAAATACAAAAAGCAACCCCATTCCACGATAGATGGCTTGAAGATAGAATTTGATAAAGAATGGGTACATTTGCGCAGGTCAAATACTGAGCCGATCATCCGCATTTATTCTGAAGGGAACTCAGAAACTATAGCAGATAACCTGGCCAACAAGATCATTACTGATATAAAAGAAATTCTCAATTTATAACAGGATTATTGACTGAATTCGGATTGGTGGAGTAAAAGGATTTGGGGATTCTTTCTGCTGATGAGTTCAAATCACTAATCTCTAATTAACTGATTAACTAATTACTATCCCATGCGTGTCTATTTTGATAATGCTGCTACTACGCCTATTGACCCTGAAGTTTTAAAGGAAATGTTTAAGGTGATGGAGAACAACTATGGTAATCCATCATCCATACACGCCCATGGCCGCGAGGTTCGTTCTATTGTGGAAAAAGCCCGTAAAACTATCGCCAATTTATTGCATACTTCACCAGCTGAGATATTTTTTACCTCAGGTGGTACGGAGGCTGATAATACAGCCATTCGTTGCGGGATTGTAGATAACGGCTTAAAACACGCGATATCCAGCCGACTGGAGCATCATGCGGTAATCCACACGCTGGAAGCTATGCAAAAAGCTGGCACTATCAAATTGAGTTTTGTTGATACAGATAACAAAGGCAATATTGATTACACCCACCTGGAAGAATTATTGAAAGGTAATGACCGCAGCCTGGTATCATTGATGCACGCCAACAACGAGGTTGGTACTCTTAGCGATATGGATCGCATAGGTGACCTGGCCGAACATTATAATGCTATTTATCATTCTGATACAGTTCAAACTATGGGCCATTACCACCATGATTTGAGCAAACTGAAAGCGCATTTTATGGTTGGTGCAGCGCATAAGCTTCATGGCCCTAAAGGAATAGGCTTTTTGCATGTGAACCATAAGGTAAAAATCAAGCCATTTATCTACGGTGGCTCGCAGGAACGTAATATGCGTGGCGGTACAGAGAACGTATACGGCATTGTCGGTCTGGCTAAAGCTTTGGAATTGGCTTATGCTAATATGGATGATCACCAGAACCAAATACAGGCACTCAAGACCTATATGATCGGTCAACTAAAGGAAAATATCCCGGCTATAGAATTTAATGGTGAGACCGATCCGGCTAAAAGCTTGTACACCGTGCTGAATGTATCGTTCCCTTGCAGCGATATGGCTGATATGATGCTGTTCAACTTGGATATCGCGGGAATTTCTGCGTCAGGCGGTAGCGCATGCAGCTCGGGAAGTGACATAGGCTCTCATGTATTAACAGCTATTGGCGGCGATCCTACGCGTCCTTCAGTGCGTTTCTCTTTCTCAAAATACAATACGAAAGAGGAAGTAGATTATACCGTATCAAAAGTGAAAGAATTGTGCATGACCTATGCTTGATCAGGCTGAATTTATTGGTAAAATTTATTTCACTTTAAGAAATAAATAAAAACAATAGGGTAATTCAGCAGGTTTATATAATATACTAAAATGTATAAACCTATGATAAGTGCAAAAGGAAAATCCGGCCACGCGCAGGATAAAAATAGAAAACCGGAAAACGGCAGCTCAAAGAAAGAGACAATCTACCCCCACGAAGGTGAGGTGAGCCGGCAAGAGGAAGGCGCAGATTCTTCCTTTACGGAACGGAATGATGTTACTCCACCAAATAAAAAGGAATTCCCTTCAGTTGGTGCTGCCAAAACAGACTTTGAGTCTAAAAAACTGGGACGCACTACCGGCCGCATGATTGGCCACGAACCCGGAACAGAAAGCATATAATTTATTAGAACAACAAATCACGAGACTATTAAGCCTTGTGATTTGTCTATATTAAATCTATCTATCATGAGTGAGTATCTTGATCCTGAAGATGAAGTTCGGGATAAAAATAGGACATCAAAAACTAATCATCCTTCCGAAAACAACAAATCCGGCGGGTCTTTAGAAAAGAAAGGCCCGGCAAAGGATAAACCCCAAAAAGTGCTGAATAAAGACGGAAGTCTGGCCGATTTACCTTACAATAATGAGCCTGGAGGAGGCGCTTTGGAAGGCACAGTAGGCATCGGCACATAAAAAGAAAAATACCTTGTAAACATCAAATAAAGTCGTAACTTGGTATTAACATAGCAAATAATTCAGAACAAAATCCGGGTTATTGCAAATCAGTCGGGTAGCCAAATATCCGACGGGCGTCGACAAGGCGCATCAAAAAAGAAAAAAGGCTCTGGTCAAAACCAAAGCCTTTTTTCTTTTTGATATATACTTAGGATCAGTTAGCCATCATTTTTAAGAAGGTAGCCAGCTTCTCTTTCATTTCCCTGCGGTCAACTATAAAGTCAAGGAAACCATGTTCCTGTACAAACTCTGCCGTTTGGAACCCTTTTGGAAGATCTTTTTTAATCGTCTCCTTAATAACCCTTGGACCTGCAAAGCCGATCAGTGACCCCGGCTCAGCAATATTGATATCGCCCAACATCGCGTACGATGCTGTTACACCACCTGTGGTAGGGTCGGTCAATAATGAAATGTAAGGTATTTTAGCCTGGGCCAATAAAGCCAGCTTAGCGGATGTCTTAGCCATCTGCATTAAGGAGAAGGCCGCTTCCATCATACGCGCGCCGCCTGATTTGGATATCATCAGGAATGGTACTTTATGCTCGATACAATAATCGATAGAGCGGGCAATCTTTTCACCAACTACCGATCCCATCGAACCGCCTATAAAATTAAAATCCATACAGGCGATCACGATATCCTGGCCATCAATTTTACCTGCTCCGGCGCGGATTGCGTCTATTAGCCCGGTTTTATTGGTAGTTTCTATTATCCTGTCTGTGTATTTTTTGGTATCCTCAAAATGTAGCGGATCGCCTGATTTTAAGTTCGGATATAGCTCGGTGAATTCGTTATTGTCAAATAAAATAGAAAAGTATTCTTTTGAACCGATACGGATGTGGTAACCGCAGTAATGGCAAACGTATTGGTTCTCAACTTGTTCGCTGTAATGCAATGGTTTTTTACAGTTCGGGCATTTGTTCCATATGCCGTCCGGGGCTTCTTTCTTTTCCTCGGTTGTAGTTATTATCCCTTTTGATTCTCTTTTAAACCAGGTCATTTGTTAGTTGTGCCTCCAATTTCAGTGCAAAGAAACAAAAAATATTATAGAAGTGGCTAAGCATTAAAGCTTGCAAACCACCTAAATGTTTTATGTACCTAAAGCTATTGCAAAAATCTTAAAACAGAGCACTTCTCAAATTTAAATTTTGAAGAAATTAAAATGAGATGACTGTTAAATGAAAATATGGCAAAATGCTACTATCTGTATTAAAAATTAGATACTTGCATGACATAAATCAGGAAATTTTATAACTTCGAAGCCCCAATAAGGACTAAGGAATTTAACAAAACCAAGGAATTTTAAAGCTAATGGATTTAAAAAATTATAAAGGCGTTTTGCACGGCGACCAGGTGCAGGAGCTGTTTGAGATCGCTAAAAAGCATCAGTTTGCGTTACCTGCTGTTAACGTAACCGGTACCAATACTATCAATGCCGTAATGGAAACTGCAAAAGCGGTTAACTCACCGGTAATTATACAGGTATCGCACGGTGGCGCGCAGTTTTATGCAGGCAAATCAATGGACAATTCACAGTTGCAGGCTACTATTTTAGGCGCTGTTTCTGCCGCAAAACACGTTCATTTGTTAGCTGAGCATTATGGCGTTGCAGTAATTATGCACACCGACCATTGCGCTAAAAAATTATTACCATGGATTGATGGACTGCTTGATCACGGTGAGAAATTCTTTGCTGAAACCGGCAAACCGTTATTCTCATCACACATGCTGGATCTTTCTGAAGAGCCAATTCAAGAGAATATCGAAATTTCTGCTAAATACCTGGCCCGCATGGCTAAAATGGGTATGACACTAGAGATCGAACTAGGTGTAACCGGTGGTGAAGAAGACGGTGTAGATAACAGTAATGTTGCGAGCCATCACCTATATTCTCAACCAGAAGATGTTGCTTACTCTTATGAGGAACTTTCAAAGGTTAGCCCTCGCTTTACAGTAGCTGCTGCTTTTGGTAACGTACATGGCGTATACAAACCAGGTAACGTAAAATTACAGCCGATCATCCTGCACAACTCTCAGGAGTATATCAAGAAACATTATAACCTGGCTGCTGAGAAACCGATTAATTTCGTGTTTCACGGTGGATCTGGTTCAAGCCAGGAAGAAATTCGCGAAGCGATCTCTTATGGCGCTATCAAAATGAATATCGATACTGATATGCAATGGGCATTCTGGGAAGGTATTAAAAATTACTACCAGGGAAAAGAAGGTTACCTGCAATCACAGATCGGTAACCCTCAAGGTGAAGATTCTCCGAACAAAAAATACTACGATCCGCGTGTATGGTTACGCAAAGCTGAAGAAAACTTCGTTAAGCGTTTAACCGGTGCATTCGAGGACCTGAATTGTATCGACGTGAACAGCAAGCTGTAATACCAGGTATAATTTTACAATGCAAACGCCTCAATATTTATTGGGGCGTTTGTTATTTTAACTAATTTCGAATCCAAATCTGAAAGCTCCATGTCAAAAGTAGAAGTAAAAAAAGTTGCCGATCCCACCGAATTGGAAAAGGCATTTGCCATACGCCGCGAAGTTTTTGTTGGCGAACAAAACTGTCCGCCAGAATTGGAATGGGAGCACGAGGATGAATCGACCCACTTTTTAGCTACAGTTGACGGAGATCCTGCAGGAGCAGCACGCTGGCGCAAAACCGATAAAGGATATAAATTGGAACGTTTTGCCGTATTGGGAAAATTCAGGGGACATGGGGTAGGACAGGCGCTGGTACAAACAGTTTTGGATGACCTGCCTGAGGATGCCACCTATGTTTATATGCATGCCCAGATACAAGCGGTATCATTATATGAGCGATTTGGATTTGTGAAGACTGGCCCGCAGTTTGAAGAAGCCGGGATACAGCATTTTAAAATGGAGAAAAATCTGAAGTCAGAAGTCTGAGTTCGGAAGTCAGAAGGTTGTACTTTACTCTCGCCTTTGTTGGTGTTGTCACCAACAAAACCACTAATATTTTTTATGCCATCTAACAAATTCGCGGGCTTGTTGGTGACAACACCAACAAGGGCAAAGAAACTGCAATATCCTTAAAGAGAGAAATTCCTGAACCCAAAGGTAAGTTGATGTACGCTTAACCAAATACTCTTCCCGAATAATCCATCGCTTCCCGTAACTTATCTAAATCAAGACCAAGGTAGATGTTTTGTTCCTGTAGGTAAGAAATCACATTCTCTGTCGCAACATTTCCTGTAAGCTCATCTTTTGCCATTGGGCAGCCTCCGTAGCCCTTTAATGCAGTGTCGAATCGTTTGCAGCCGCTTTTATACGCCGCTTCTACTTTGTGTCTCCAGGTATCGGGTGTGGAATGCAAATGAACCCCCCAGGTTGTTTCTTTAAAATTTCCTGATAGAGAAGAGTACAGGCTTTCTATTTGTTCTGGTGCAGCAATCCCGATGGTATCTGCCAGCGATATATATTCAATGCCTTCATCTACCAATTTTTTGGCCCAACGCAGCACAATATCATTATGCCATTCGTCGCCATAAGGATTGCCAAAACCCATTGACAAGTAAACCAATAGTTTCTTGCTTTTGGTATCGCACAGCGCCTTAATACGCTTTACAATATCAAAAGCCTCGGCTATGCTGGTGTTGGCATTGCGTTGTTGGAAGGTTTCTGATATCGAGAATGGAAAACCCAGGTAAGTGATCTTATCATGTTGTGCTGCTTCCTCTGCGCCCCTGTAATTGGCTATAATGGCCAATAACTTAGAGCGCGAGTTTGTCAAGTCCAGGTTTTGTAGTACCTGTGCTGTATCCGCCATCTGCGGTATAGCTTTAGGCGAAACAAAACTGCCGAAGTCGATCGTATCAAAACCTACTTGTAATAGCAAGTTTACGTACTCAGTCTTGATCTCTGTAGGAATAAAATGATGAATTCCCTGCATGGCATCCCTTGGGCATTCCGTGATCTGGATAGCTGAGGCCATTCCCTTAGAATTTTGTGTTATAGATCATCGCTTTATGGTCAATACTTTCCCTGAGCTCAGCTGTTAATGTACTGATATATCTTTCAAAAGCATCGATCACTTTCTTGGAATCCTTTTTTATAGATCGCGAATCGCCATTGGTTGCCCGTAAATATACCTCATACAGGCTCATTCTCAGGTTACCGGTCTCAGTCGGCCTGTAAAATGTCACGTTATGAATGGTATAACGATAGCGCTGTTTCCTCATATCAACAGTTACCGCAAACTGCACGGTAAACGGATCGATATTATCCGAATAGTTGCCGATGGTAAAAGGGTTAGTATTCAGGTCCTGCGTACTTGTAAATATCTCTTTCCCTTCCTGCTCATAACCATAAGTTTGCTGGAAGTTCTTCGCCGCCATAAATTGTAAGGTTCGCAGATAGATCAGGCTGACGCCTATGCTCGTATCAACTTTAACAGATTTCTGATAATAAGCTGTATTGCCATCTATCTTTATTATAACAGAGTCTCCCTGAGGCATAGGGATTGCACTGTTCTTTCCCATTTCATCCTGCGCATAGCTCATCAATGTAATAAAGGACAGGCCTATGCATACTAGCAATGTTTTCATCATAAGGTGTATTTTGAGCTAATATAACAGGATATTTCTTATTCTTCATGAGTGACTAATTCCGCCTCATGCAAAGGGTCTTCTTTTACAAATTTGCGGATGATCAGCCTTGAACCGCCATTATAAGTGAAGTAATTTCCTACCCAGCTAACAAACACAATGGCTTTATTCCTGAAGCCTAAAAGCGAGATCAGGTGAACAAACATCCACACCACCCAGGCAAAAAATCCCTGGAATTTGATCTTGCCCAAGTCAGCCACAGCTTTATTACGGCCTATTGTAGCTAATGAACCTTTATCAAAATATTTAAATGGCTTGGTTGCTTCACCTTTTACAAGGTGGAGAATGTTTTCGCCTGTGACTTTACCCATTTGTATAGCAACCTGTGCCACGCCGGGATGCCCTTTAGGTGTATCCCTGGTGATCATAGCGGCAACGTCGCCTATGGCAAATACATTGCTGAAGCCTTCTACGCGGCAGATGCTATCAGTTTTTATTCGGTTGCCCCGTTGGATGATATCTTTATCGATCCCGTCCAGGACATTACCCATAACACCCGCCGACCAGATCACGTTTTTGGTCCGGATTTTTTTGCCATCTTCAAAAGTGATCACTTCGCCGTCGTAATTGTCAACCTTTGCATTCAGCATTACTTCCACACCCATTTTGGTCAGGAAATCTTTGGCGGCTTCTGATGCTTCTTCTGACATGGCACCTAGTACCCTCGGCATAAAATCGGCCAGGTAAACTTTCATTTCATCCTTATTAAGCTCAGGATAATCCTTACAAAGAATGTTATTTCTGAGTTCAGCCAAAGCGCCGGCCAGCTCAACGCCTGTTGGACCTGCACCCACCAATACAAAATTCAGATAGGGTGCACGTTCATCAGGAGTGGCTTTTAACACGGCTTCCTCCAGGTGCTGTAATATCATATAACGGAGGTTCAACGCTTCCGGCACCGATTTCATCGGCATGGCATGATGCTCGATATCATTATTGCCAAAGAAATTTGTTGTCGAACCGGTAGCAATTACCAGGTAATCATATTTGATCTCGCCAATGGAAGTATCGATAGTATTCTTTTCAGGATTTATTCCGGACACCTCGGCTACCCTGAAGCGGAAGTTTTTCTGGTTATCAAAGTTTTTGCGGAGAGAGAAGGCAATAGAACCTGCCTCGAGGCTACCGGTTGCAACCTGGTATAATAAGGGTTGAAATGTATGATAGTTGTGCTTGTCGAGCATTAAAACCTCTACAGGTTCGTTGGCTAAGGCCTTAGCCACTTCAAGGCCGCCGAAGCCGCCGCCTACTATCACTACCAAAGGAAACCGGGATGAGTTTGTTGTTTCCATAATAATATATTTTAGAAGAGTATATATTATGATAAACAAAAAAGGCTCCAAATGTTGTTTGGAGCCTTTTTTAAGTATTTATATGACTTTATTTCAGGTCTTTTTTGCCAAAATCTACGATGATCGGAGTCGCGATACAAATAGAAGAGTATGTACCGAAACATACACCCACCAATAAAGCGAATGAGAAGCCGCGGATCACTTCGCCACCGAAGATAAATAATATGATCAACACGAATAATACCGTTAAGGCAGTGATAATAGTACGGCTTAACGTCTTATTGATCGCATGGTTGATCACTTCCTTAGGATCATCAGCTTTTGAATGGTGCAGGCTCAGGAATTCGCGGATACGGTCGAATACCACCACCGTGTCATTGATCGAATAACCGATTACTGTCAATATGGCTGCAATAAACGACTGATCTATATCAAGGAACGGTATAAAGTTTCTGAACAGCGTAAAGAATGATAATACCATTAATGCGTCGTGTGCAGTTGCTACCATCGCACCCAAACTGAACTGCCATTTACGGAAACGCAATAAGATGTAAGCCGATATCATTATAATGGCAAAGGCAACGGTCCAAAATGCAGAGCGCTTAAGACCTTCGGCAATAGTAGCTTTAACCTTTTGATATTGGGTTTTAGTTGGATCGTCAGAAACCTTAGTTGCAGGATTTGCATTTAAAGCATTGAACAATGTTTGTCTTACTTTTGCATCAGCAGTTGTTGTGTTCTCTTCGATCAGGTATTTGGTAGTAATACTGATCTTACTTGTTCCAAACGTTTTAACCTCACTGGCGCCCAATACTTTGTCAATAGCAGCGTGCACCTGTTCGGTAGTCACATTTTTATTGTCAAACTCCAGTACATAGTTACGCCCGCCGACGAAGTCTACACCGTAGTTGAACCCTTGAGTAAACATTGATATAATACCAGCAAGGATAAATATACCTGAGAATGCATAGAATTTGAAACGGTTCTTCACGAATCCAAAATTGGCGTTCTTGAAAGTATGAGAACTCCATGGGTTTGAGAATTTAATATCCCAGCCTTTGGTGATCATCCATTCGAAAATAATTCTTGAGATCAATAATGAACAGAACAGCGAAGTAACGATACCGATCATCAATACAACAGCGAAGCCTTTGATAGGACCGCTACCGAATGTGAACAGGATCAAACCGGTAATGAACGTACTGATGTTGGAGTCGAGGATTGACCATAATGCATGTTTAAAACCATCCGTTACAGCCAGTTTTATCGACTTGCCTAACAGTAGTTCTTCACGTGCACGTTCGTAGATCAGTACGTTGGCATCAACCGATATACCGAGCGTCAACACGATACCGGCAACACCTGGCATGGTTAATACCGAACCAAGGCTGATGAGCACGCCCATCAGGAAGAATACGTTGATCAATACTGCAATTACTGCGACAGTACCCGCACGGTTGTAGTAAGCGATCATGAAGATCAATACTACCACAAAGCCCATTACTGATGATAACAAACCAGCGTGGATAGCTTGCTGGCCTAAAGTAGCACCTACAGTTGCTTCTGATACGATTTGTGCAGGAGCAGGTAAACGACCAGCCTTTAATACGTTGGCTAAGTCTTTAGTATCATCCTGTGTAAAGTTGCCGCCAGAAATAGATGATACACCACCAGAAATTTTGCCATTTACAGCAGGGGCCGAATATACATTGTCATCAAGAACGATGGCGATAGCTTTACCTTGCGCATTAGGGCTTGATGGAGCCGCTTCGCCAGTAATTTCTTCCCATTTTTGAGCACCCTGGGGGTTCATATACATGGTTACTTCCCAGCCGCCTTTGGTTTGGTCGATATCGTTTCTTGCATCGTTTACAACGTCTCCGGTAAGCACAGGGCCGTTATCGGCACCTGAAAGCTTCATAGCATACAATTCAAAATGCTTGTCATTGCTGTTGGGAAACATTCTTTTATTGTCATCAGGGCTTAACGGTTTTACATCCCACAGGAATTTAATGTTTTGTGGCATTTGTGCCTTAACATCGGCGCTGTGAAGATAAGCATCAACTTTAGCAGTATCTTTTTGCGCCGCGTACCCTACAACAGGCCCAGGGCGAAAAGAAGGTTGGCCGTTTTCTCCTCGGTAGACCGCAGGCTCTAAGACTGAGAATAATGGATTCTGGGTTGCAAACTGCGCCTTACTTGCCGACAACGAAGTATCTTTAGAAGCGCTTTTGTTTACTTTATTTAATAAAGAAAGACCGGCTTTCGAGGTATCCTTTTTACTGGTTGAAGCAGTAGTAGATGCTTTAGTTGCTGTGTCTTTTGTTGCGCTTTTAGCTTTAGCAGCAAGGAAACTGTTAACATTATTTAATACACCATAAGCTTCTGAATTGTCATAAGTTTTGTAGAACTCCAATTTTGCAGTTCCCTGTAACAGTTTACGAACGCGGTCAGGCTCAGTAACGCCTGGCAGCTCGATCAATATCTGGTTACGGTCTTTTAAAAGCTGGATGTTTGGCTGAACTACACCGAACGCATCAATACGGGTATTTAATACCGTGTAAGTTTGTTGTACAGCAACATCTGCCTGATCTTTCAGGAAAGCTTCAACTTCATCATTAGTTGAATTGAACTTTACATGCTCCTTGTTCGCCTGTGTAGAGAACAAAGAAGCCAGTTTGCCATTTGGAGCTGCTTTTTCATACTCACTTACAAAAAGTGTGATGTAGTCGCTCTGGCTGGTTTTGGCGTCGACGTCAGCTTTATCCAACGCCTGCGCCATAACAACGTCAGGGTTATTACCGGATAAAGCTTTTACAAGGTCGCGTAGCGATACCTGCATGGTTACACTCATACCGCCCTGTAAGTCGAGACCTAATTGCAGCTCTTTCGCAGTACAGTATTGATAAGTGTGTTTGAATATTGGATACACCGGTTGTGTCTCCATCGAGTCCAGGTACGCCTTTTCTTTTTTGGCATCGCCTTTGGCGTACGCTTTCGCGTCATTCTCTACTTTATTTGCTACCCATGTAAATGACAGTTGGTATAAGCATACCGCCGCCATCAGGAACGCAAAAAATTTAATAACCCCTTTACCTTGCATTGTAAATTAGAATATGTAATAAATTAGTCTATAAGCTTTTTAAACAAGACGGCAAATCTAATAAAATTTTATAACCATAGAATTTTATCTTCAAACAAATTATTGCATTAAGATGTTAAACGCGCTCGAGTGTGATGAATGAGTAAGCATATTTATGTTTCTCATCTGCCGGATGATCTTCTTTCGAAACCTCTTTCCATTCTAAATAGTCAATTTCTGGGAATAAAGTGTCGGCATCAAAAGAGTGATGTATGATGGTTAGATAAATACGAGCGGTTTTAGGCATAGCCAGTTTGTAGATCTCAGCGCCTCCTACAATAAATACTTCTTCTTCATTGGCGCAAAGTTCCAGAGCCCCCTCAACAGACTTCACCACCTCGCATCCCGGAATGGTTATTTCCTGGCGTGTGATGATAATATTGCGGCGATTAGGTAACGGTTTACCAACGGAGTCATAAGTCTTGCGACCCATGATAACCGTATGACCGGAAGTGATCTGCTTAAAATGCTTCAGATCGGCAGGCATATGCCAAAGCAATTGGTTGTTTTTGCCGATGGCGTAATTTTCAGAAATGGCGACTACTATGGTGACTGTCATTAGTTTATTAGAATGGTTCATTGGTAGAGAGGTGTTGAAGCAATTCAGCATCCTCAGTAAGAACCTTGATTAAATTATTAAAAAATTTGAGATCTTTTGAATCGCCTTTTGCGATGGCTTTCTCCAGGCTCAATATATCAGGGAAGAAATCTTTGATTTTATCGACATGCATACCAATGACCTAATGACTCAATAAACAATTATACCGCTACCGCTCCCTTAATATGCGGCCATGGGTCGTAATTCTCCAAAGTGAAGTCTTCAAACTTAAATTGGAAGATATCTTTCACATCAGGATTGATCTTCATGGTTGGCAGCGACCGTGGTTCGCGACTTAATTGCAGATTGGCTTGCTCGATGTGATTATTGTATAAATGGGCATCACCAAAAGTATGGATGAAATCGCCGGGCTGCAGATCGCATACCTGGGCCATCATCATTGTGAGCAATGCATAAGAAGCTATATTAAAAGGAACACCCAGGAAAATGTCTGCACTGCGCTGATACAGTTGGCACGACAATTTTCCGTCTGCCACATAAAACTGGAACAGGCTGTGGCAAGGAGGTAAAGCCATGTGTTCTACTTCAGCAACATTCCATGCTGAAACGATAATGCGGCGCGAGTCGGGATTTTTCTTGATCGTGTTCACCACCTGGGTGATCTGGTCAATATGTCCGCCGTCGGGTTTAGGCCACGAGCGCCATTGGTGACCGTACACCGGGCCAAGGTTGCCTTGTTCATCGGCCCATTCGTCCCATATGCGCACTCCATTCTCTTTCAGGTAGGCAATATTGGTATCACCCTTCAAAAACCAGATCAGCTCGTGTATGATCGATTTAAGGTGCAGTTTCTTGGTTGTAACCAACGGGAAGCCTTCCTGCAGGTTAAAACGCATCTGGTAGCCAAATACGCTAAGGGTACCGGTTCCGGTACGATCATGCTTTTGGGTACCGGTCTCCAAAACATGCTTCATCAAATCGAGGTACTGTTTCATTTTGGTTGTAAGAGTTGTAATGGTTGAAGTAGTTGTAATAGTTGTATTGGTTTGGTATTTCAACCTTTTCAACCACTACAACATTTATAACCTCTTCAACTAAATTCCAATCACAAATAAAAATAATCTAATTTTGGTATCCTAAGGATGTTCAAAAATACATCCGATGTTAATCAATCTGAATGATCGTATTTCCAAGCGCCAAGATCAATATCGGCATCAACATCACAGGCCGGCGGCCGGATGGCTACCATAATATCGAAACAGTTTTTTATCCTCTGCCCATTTACGACGCTTTAGAGGTCTTACCAGGCGATAAGCTGACCTTCCACTCGTCCGGACTGGATATCCCCGGCAGGATCGACGATAACCTGTGCATTAAAGGCTATCACCTGATGAGCAAAGATCATGATCTGCCTCCGGTAAACATTCAACTGCTAAAACACATCCCGATAGGGGCGGGGCTTGGCGGTGGATCGGCTAATGCTGCTTTCTTCATTAAATTGATCAATAATTTATTCGACCTTAAGCTTTCCATTGAGCAAATGCTGGACTATGCCCGGCAGTTGGGCGCGGACTGCGCCTTCTTCATCGAAAATAAGCCCGTATTTGCTTTCGAAAAAGGCGACAGGTTCGAAGATATCCAACTGGGCCTTTCAGGCTACCATATAGCCCTTGTAATGCCTCCTGCGCATGTGTCTACTGCCGAGGCCTACAGGGGTGTGAAACCCGCACCGGTAAAAGAATCTTTAAAAGAGTTGATCAAACTTCCTGTTGAAGAATGGAAGCATCATATAAAAAATGATTTTGAGGAATCTGTTTTTAAAAACCACGCGGTGATTAGAGGAGTGAAAGCTGCACTCTACGAAGCCGGAGCCATCTATGCCAGCATGAGCGGCAGCGGAGCTTCAGTATTCGGTATATTCAACAAAAAACCTGATCTGTCAGAATTGGAAAAGACAAATCAGGTGTATTATTGATTTAGAAGCCGGAGGTCGGAAATCAGATGTCGGAAGTCTGATCTGAGTTAGTTATAAACTCACAAGCAAATCATACCTCTGATTTCTGACCTCCGACTTCTGACATCTTAAAGTCCCGCATCCTCCGCAACTCCACGATCAAACGCTTCCACACAGTCGCGTTCACCCCAGCCCTTGGCTACAGCTGTGAGCATACGGTTTAGTAATGCTGAGCCGATAGGCATCGGCGTGTTACTTTGCTGAGCGAGATCAAAAGCAAGGCTGACATCTTTGTAACCCAACTTCGCTTTAAACCTGACAGGTTCGTAAGTTTTATTTGCGATGAGTTTGCCATAGTTTTGATAAATGGGTGCATTAAATAAAGTCGAGCCGAAGAAGTCAGCTACCTGTGCACGGTCCAGTCCCTGTTTCTCTGATAGGGTGAATGCTTCGGCCATCATTTCCACAGAAGCGAAGATCATAAAGTTGCCTACTATCTTCACTACGTTGGCACCGCCGATGCTGTCGCCGAAGTCAATTACGCCTTGTCCTAATGCATCGAGAATCGGCTGTACGGTTGCTTTTGCTTCCTTGTCCCCGGATATGCAAATCCAGAGGCGTTTAGCAGCGGCCGCTTCAGGCCTTCCAAATACAGGCGAAGCGACGTACATGCTGCCCGCCTTTTGATGCGCTGCGGCCATCTTTTCTGATGCATCAGGAGAGATCGTACTCATTGAAATATGAATGCCTCCCGGCTGTAAAGTTTGCAGTATTCCGTCCTTGCCAATCACCGTTTCTGTGACTACTTCATCGTCCGAAAGCATGGTGATTACCACAGGTACATTTGCGGCCGCTTCGGCAGGTGTTTTACACTTGGTAATAGCCGATTGTTCCAACTCATCTGCCTTCTCAGCACTGCGGTTATACACCTGCAAATGATAGCCTGCGGCGATGAGGTTTTTGGCCATTTCAAGGCCCATGTTTCCCAGTCCAATAAATCCTAGTTTGTTTTCCATAGTTTAACTTATATAATCTCTGTCTTCCTGACTTAGTGTATCGGATTTTGGTTTTTTCTCTTCCAGCTCGTCCTCGCGACCCGGGATATATTTCGGTCTGCCCGGGCGACCAACCAGCACGCCAACGATAAACGAAACAACGGCCACTGCCAGCAGCATGACCAGTTTGGAAACGTAGAAGGTAGCGAACAAAAAATTGAAAGGAACCTCTTTTGTGTTTTGCATCACCACTACCGTAAGCAGCACAGTGACGAAGATGATGAACATCGTTTTTATTCTCATGACGATCTCGATTTTAACAGATGTGAAATGGATGTGGTTTTTAATAGCGCGAAAAATTCACGCCGAACTTTCGCTCCTTTTATAAATCTACAAAAAGGGTAGAGGTATCACAAGTCAGCAAATACATAGGCTCCTTTTTTACAAAAAATCGAAAATCAAAAAATTAAAGAAAGGAGCACTTTTTAAGACCGAAATATTCTTCTCTATTTTTTTGTCGAAAGTGGGAGAGGGGCTCTGGTCGGATCGCAATCACCCGAAAAATCGGACTCGTTTCCTGGTCGGTTTCTTGTCGAAAAATCCAGGGAAAATTGAGAGGAATTCGCCGTGCGAAAATCTGCTCTGTATACAAATCGAGATAAACGTCGATTTTTTTGAAACTCTCATTTTTAGATTCAATACACACTTATAGAAAATGACCATTGAATTTAGATAATGAAGTTTTTTGTTAATTAATGTTATATAAATATTTGATTATAAAATTTTTATGTTATTAAATAAACACCTACAATTTAAAATGCTAAAAATATTAGTTTTTAAGAAATTTCGATTTTTAATTTTATTAAATTAATATTTTATATAAACTATATAAATATTTGATTATAAAATAATTGAATATTTTATATAAAATGAGAATTCAAAATTTAATTCGATTTTTTACGCGAATTATTACCCAAAGATGCCTTGTTAGGCAATGCGAATTAATTACACTAAGTGAAAAATGAATTTTGCGCCTGAACGAACGAAATGGATTTTGCCGGCCTCGGCGATGGTGATTTTTTTGAATCGTTTATAGGGCTTTAAAATGCGTTTTTAAGGGCATCGACTTAGAGTGCTTTGTCGGCCTTAAGGACGGAGAATTTGCGATAGATTTTAAGGATTGATCCTGAAAATTGGAGAGAAAATAGAAAGGCGGCGGTTATCCGTTTCTTCTCTTAGCCACCTGCTTTTGGGCGACCGGAAAGAGAAAGATTGTCGATAAAATAATGATGGCGCCGACCCAGAAACCCAAGGTCATTTTGTTCATGTCACCGAAAAATAGGAAGGACATGATGATGCCGTATACTGGCTCCAGGTTGGTGATGAGCGCTACCCGGAAGGCAGAAAGTTCGCGCATTACGGACACCCCGGCGACGTAGGCAAGCGATGTGCAGATGGTGCCGAGCAGCAGAAGATAACCGATGTCGGCACGGCCCAGGACCATCGACTTGTCGAAACCACTGGTCACTACGAGGAAGACCGATATCCAAATGAAGGCTCCCGATAGCTCATAAAATGCGATGACCGGTGCTTCATATTTCTGAACTTGACGAGAGTTGATGATGGAGAAAAGACTTGCACAGACGGCACTTGCAAGCCCTGCTATGATGCCCTTAGTGTATTGTGTCTCAAATTTGAAGATAATGAGAATGCCCAGGATGATCAAAATACCGGCTATGATTTCGAGTTTTGATATTCGCTTTTTGTTGATCAGCGGTTCGAAAATTGCGGTAAATAATGTGATGGATGAGAGGCATACAAGGCTCACCGAAACTGTCGATAATTTGATCGAAAGGAAGAATAAAATCCAGTGTCCGCCCACTATCGCGCCGGTAAAAATCAGCTTAAAAAATGTGCTTTTATTTACCCTAAAAGTGGTCTTATTAACGTTAAAATAGAGGAACAAAGTGACTGATGCAATGAGCACTCTATACCATACTAATTGCACTGCTGAGATGGAAATCAGCTCACCTAAAATGCCTGTGAAGCCCCAGATAAAAACCGTAAAATGAAGTATGATCAGGTTCTTATTTAGTTGTGCTGGTGCTTCTTTTTCAGCCATTATTTAGGCGCTTTTACAAGCAGATAATAGCCTAATAAGAAGAATAAAAGGTTAGGCATAAACACTGAAATAAGTGGTGGCGCGCCGCCTTTTACTGAGAAAACCAGTGCAAATCGCTCGACAATAATGTAGGTAAAACATAGAATAATGCCTATTCCGAGCGGCAATCCGACCCCGCCGCGCACCTTCCTGGACGACATAGAAACGCCGATTAAAGTGAGTACGTAAGTAGATAAAGGGTACACAAAGCGGTGGTATTTCTCGAACTGCATGTCTAATAATTCACCTGTTCCACGCAGTTTTGCCTTCTCAATATTCTTGTTCAGAACGCTCATAGACATGGCGCTATACTGGTTGTCCTTTATTTCAAAGTCCTCAGGGCGCATATCCAGTACCGTATCTTTTGAGCCGCCATGCCAAATCATATTCTCTTTTAAGCCATTAATTTGCCTATCGGAGTATGCCTTCATGGTCCAAACACGCTTTACAGAGTCGTAAACAACGTTGCTGGCAACTATTTTACGGGTCATTACATCTCCGTTAAACTTCTCTAAAATGAACTCATAGCCTGTTTTCGAAGCCGGATCAAATGACCGTACGAATATGAAAGTATTCTTGTCCAGCTGCATATGAACCTCATTTTTAGTCGGGTCGCTATCGCTGAAATGCGTGGCTTCAAAGTCAACTTTAAGACGATTGGTGTAAGGAATAAGATATACGTTCGCCAAAAATGATATGATAAACAGAAGCGATGCTGCAATAAAATAAGGCCTCAAAAAGCGGTTAAAGCTGGCTTTTGATGTCAATATCGGTACGATCTCTGTCTGATTGGCCATTTTGGCTGTGAATAGGATTACAGCGAGGAAATTGATCAGAGGCGACAGGTAATTCAGGTAGAACGGAATAAACCCGGCATAATATTTAAAAGCAATATCATGAAAGGTGCTTTGCTTTTTCAGGAAGTTATCCAGGTGTTCAGACACGTCGAAAACTACCATCACCACCGAAAAAATAGCCAGCGTGAATATGAATGTGCCCAGGTACTTTCGGATGATGTACCTGTCAATAACCTTCAGATATTTTCTTAAAAAACTTCTCATTTATAGTCGTTGGCCCAGGCGGTTTACCATAATACTTTTCCAATTGTAAAACTCGCCCGAAATGATCTTTTCGCGTGCTTCCTTAACCAACCACAGGTAAAAGTGCAGGTTGTGTAAGGTAGCTATCTGCGCTCCCAAAATCTCGCCCGAGTGAATCAGATGCCGAAGATAAGCTTTTGTATAATTTCTGTCTGTAAACAGGTCACTATCAGCTTCTATCGGGCTAAAATCATTCTTCCACTTCTCGTTTTTGATATTGATAATGCCCTCTTTGGTAAAAAGCATGCCATTGCGGGCATTGCGCGTAGGCATTACGCAATCAAACATATCAATACCCAAAGCAATATTTTCCAATATATTAATAGGTGTACCCACACCCATCAGATAACGCGGTTTTTGCTGCGGTAATATATTGCAAACCAATTCGGTCATGGCATACATTTCCTCGGCTGGTTCTCCAACGGATAAACCGCCTATTGCATTGCCTTCACGCTCAAAAGAAGCGATAACTTCTGCAGATTTGGTCCTCAGATCCTTATAAACAGAGCCCTGTACTATAGGGAACAAGGTTTGGCTATATCCATATTTTGGCTCCGTACTATCAAATCTATCACAGCAGCGTTTAAGCCAGCGATGCGTCATTTCGATAGACTTGCGCGCATAGCCATATTCGCACGGATAAGGCGTACATTCATCAAAAGCCATAATAATATCGGCCCCGATAGTACGCTGCGTATCCATTACATTTTCAGGTGTAAACAGGTGTTTCGAGCCATCAATATGTGAACGAAACGTAACACCCTCCTCTTTTATTTTACGCACCTCGGTAAGTGAATACACCTGGTAACCGCCACTGTCAGTTAAAATAGGCTTGTTCCAGCCAATGAACTTATGCAGACCGCCTGCTTTTTCAAGCGTATCCAGTCCCGGTCTTAAGTATAAATGATAGGTATTTCCCAGTATGATCTGTGCCTTTATATCGTTTTTCAACTCATGTTGATGAACGGCCTTTACGGTGCCTGTAGTGCCTACAGGCATAAATATCGGTGTTTGTATAGTACCGTGATCGGTGGTGATTTCGCCTGCGCGCGCCTTCGATAACGGGTCTTGTGCTGTTAAACTAAATTTCATTTCGAGGCTGCAAAATTAGTCATTTATGTTTGATTTGAAGTTGGTTGCAGTAGTTGTAAATGTTGTAAAGGTTGAAATAGATTAAATTTCATTATTCTAACTTCTACAACCACTCCAACATCTACAACTTCTCCCAACCTCCCCCAATTTTTCCACAATACGGGCTTTCAACCCAAAACTTATCCACCTTATATAATACAATCGTGGTTTTTTTACAATTTTACCCTATATATAATATATTGACCCGATATTGGAAACCTATTTACCCGACGCGCTTTTCATACTTTTAACTTTCTGCTTTATAGTTCAGCTGTTCTACCTTATATATTATCATAACAGGCTGAGAACGTATAAACCGGCACATGAATTGATTCGATCTGAACTTCCCATTTCAGTGATAATCAGTGCCCGGAACGAGGCGGAGAAACTACCGGAAAACCTGCCTTTAATACTCGAACAAAACTACCCTGATTTTGAAGTGGTGGTGGTAAATGATTGCTCCGTGGATGACTCTGAACTTGTTTTAAAGGAACTAAGCGCTAAATATCCCCGTTTGAAAGTAGTTACCGTTACCGAGAACGATCGTCACAAAACAGGTAAAAAATTCGCCCTGACTATGGGCATCAAAGCGTCCAAAAACGAGCATTTACTATTTACTGATGCAGATTGCAAGCCCGCGTCAGATGAATGGATAAGCCGCATGGCAGCCAATTTCACAGGCGATACGGAAATCGTTCTGGGTTATTCTCCTTATTATAAGACCAAGGGCTTCCTCAATTCATTTATCCGTTTCGAGACTACGAAAACGGCTATCAGTTATCTTTCAGCAGCGCTGGCGGGTAATGCCTATATGGGCATAGGCCGTAATTTAGCTTATACCAAAACATTATTTTTCAGGAATAAGGGCTTTGGATCGCACATGCATATCATGTCCGGCGATGATGATCTGTTCGTAAATCAGAATGCTACGGCTGAAAATACAACCATCGAGATCCATCCGGATGCGTTTACATTTAGTCCACCTAAAAACACTTTTGCTACTTATTTTGTTCAGAAGAGGAGGCACATGGGCGTAGGGAAAATGTATAAGAATAATCACCGCCGTATGCTGAGTTCCGACGCGGTAACGGGCTTTTTCTTCTACATATTGCTTATATTATCCCTCGTGCTGGATTATGATCCGCTGCCTGCTTTGGGATTGTTCCTTTTCAGGCTTATTGCGCAATTAATTGTATATTCAAGAGTGTACCCTAAATTGGACGTGAAAAATTTATTGTGGTATTTACCATTTTTCGACCTTGTTTATTACGTTTATTTAAATATTTTTGGATTGATAGGTACTTTTATAAAAACTACACAGTGGAAGTAAACGCAAATTTTACCGAAAACGCAAAGAATGATTTTCACCTGGTTGTGAAAGCACGCGAGGGAAATCAAAAAGCTTATGCCGACCTGATGCACAGGTATAAGGATTCCATTTATTTTATGGCGCTTAAAATGGTGAACAACAAGGAGGACGCTATGGACCTCACCGTTGAAACCTTTGCTAAAGCCTTTGAAAAACTGGAAAAATATCAACCTGATTATGCATTTAGCACCTGGCTGTTCCGTGTAGCAACTAATAATTGTATCGACTTTATCCGCAAAAAGAAGCTGAACACCATGTCTATCCACGGAATGGTGGACGATGATGGTGAAGAGAAAACGCTGCAGATAAAGGCTGATGTGCTGAACCCGGAAGAGACATCTATCAAAAAGCAGCAAACGCAGGAGTTAAAAGTACTGATTGAAAGCTTACCTGCACGTTACCGCAACCTGATCACCCTGAGGTATTTTGATGAATTGTCTTACGAAGAGATAGCGCAACAGCTTGACCTGCCTTTAGGTACAGTTAAAGCACAGCTGTTCAGGGCAAGATACCTGCTGGGTAATATCATTAACCGTTTTAATAGGGATGACATCTGATATCATACTCAAATATTTCCCTGATTTAAGCCCTGCACAACAGCAACAATACCAGCAACTGCCCGAATTATACAATTTCTGGAACAACCAGATCAATGTTATATCCCGAAAAGATATCGAATCTTTATTGGAGCGGCACGTATTGCACTCATTGGGCATAGCCAAAGTAATGCCCTTTTTGCCCGGTGAAATAGTGCTGGATGTAGGTACCGGAGGTGGCTTCCCGGGCGTGCCATTGGCAGTTATGTTTCCGGAAACCCAATTCTTTTTGGTTGATTCTATCGGGAAGAAAATAAAGGTTGTTAACGAAGTAGCTAAAACCATCGGCCTGAAGAATCTAAAAGCTGAGCATATAAGAGCAGAACAGGTACCAGGTAAATTTGATTTTGTAGTGTCCAGGGCCGTAACTCAGTTAAAAGATTTTTATCCGTGGGTGAAAGGAAAATTCAATAAAGAATCCAAAAATCAATTTCCAAACGGCGTACTTTACCTCAAAGGTGGCGATCTTTCGCAGGAGATCGCTGAATCGAAGCTTGCTGTAAAGCAGTATCATCTGAAAGATTATTTTACTGAGGAATTCTTTGAAACCAAGCAGGTGATCTATGTAAAAGGGCAATAATTTCTTATCACCCTTTTTTTATTCTGATTAATTTTTCCCGGTCTTTGTTGTATCCTTCTTTTTCTTTTTGAAAAGATTTAAGGGATTTGGCGGCGGCGGTGGCCCCGCAGGTTGTGCCGACGGCCCTGACGGTGCTGTCGGTGCTGTCGGAGTTGCACTTGTAGCTGACTTATCATCACTCTTTTTGGTAGAAGTAGTGTCCTTTTTATGCTTTTTAAAAGGGTTGATCCTCTTCAAAAGTTCATCAGGTGGCGGTGGTGGCGGCGGTCCGCCCGGAGGTGGTGACGGTTGGCTTTGCGCAAATGCATGTGTTGAAACACAAAAAAATGCGAGAAACAATGGAACAATAAGCAAGTATTTCAACCCTGTCTGGTAAGGTTTTCTTTTCATGGTATTCTTCATCGTGCCTCCTGATTTTGTTGATCTAAATTATTAAAAAATTAATCTGCAAAGCCGCATTTTGTAATGCTTTTATGTTAATTTTTTATTTCGAATAAATTGCTAAAAATTTGAGCAATTATAACTTTTTTGTAACTTCATGGCCTGATACCTGAACTTTAAAATATGTCCTTACTTCACCGTGTTGCTTTAACTTTTATAAAAAATATTGGTCCTGCCATTGCAAAATCCATGCTTTTTCACTTTGGTGATGAGGAGCAGGTGTTTAAAGCACCCAAAGCAAAATTAACCCAGGTACCGGGTATAGGCGAGAAAAGATACGTCGACATCAATTTCAAAGCAGCACTTGAACGTGCAGAAGAAGAGCTCAATTTTATTGAGAAAAATAACATTAAGCCCGTCTTTTATACCGATCCGGAATACCCTAAACGTTTAAAAAATTGTATCGATAGCCCGATACTATTATACGGTAAAGGTAACTTTAACCTTAATCCACGTCATGTAGTGAGTATTGTTGGAACGCGTAGAGCTACCGAATACGGCAAACAACTTTGTAAGCAATTAGTAGAAGAATTGCAGCAATATAATGTATTAGTTGTGAGTGGATTAGCTTTTGGAATTGACACCTACGCACACAAAGAATGTTTGAAGCAAGACATACAGACTGTAGGCGTACTGGGGCACGGGTTCGACCGTATGTACCCGGCACAAAACCGTTCTCTGGCAGAAAAGATGCAGGAGAATGGCGGCGTATTAACGGAGTACCCATCCGGAACGATACCCGATCGCGAGAACTTCCCGCAACGGAACCGTATTGTAGCAGGCATGGCAGATGCGACTATAGTGGTTGAAGCCGGTATAAAAGGCGGCGCGTTAATTACCGCGGAGATCGCAAACTCCTATAACCGGGATGTTTACGCTTTTCCTGGCCGAATAGATGATGAATTTTCTGAGGGCTGCAATTTCCTGATCCGCCATAACAAGGCCGGCTTGCTAACCTGCGCTGCAGACCTGGCCTATTGTTTAGGTTGGGAAAAAATGGATGACGGCAGACCTGCCGTGGAGCAATTGTCTCTGCCAATGGACCTTTCAAATGATGAACGTATCATTTTGGATATTATCCATCAGCATAAGTCACCTTTAGCCATTGATGAATTGACGCTGAAAGCCAACATGCCCATGAGTCAGCTGGCAATGAATCTTTTGAACATGGAAATGCAGGGGTTTATCAGGTCGTTGCCGGGGAAAATGTACTGTATTAACTGAAAACACGATTGATGGATTTTAAGGATTATCCAGAGTGATAATCATGTTTCAATCTTTCAAATCTCTTAATCGTGTCAGTCTTCCTTCGGTGAGCTAAACCACTCCAAATGACCGGAATCATAGGTTAATTCCCGCCATGAATCAATCTCAAATTTGATCAATGCGGCTGCTCCGGGTGATACTTCGCGTATTTGACCTGTAAAGTAATGCACTAATTGTGCTATACCGGGGTTGTGGCCAACCAGCCCAATAAAATTATGGTTATCAGGAAATTCACTTATCACATAAAGAAGTGATTGTTGGCTTGCATCATAGATTCGCTGATCTTCTGTCGGTTTATGCAGACTTAAATGTTCTGAAAGTATATTGGCTGTTGCTAAAGTACGCAGCGAGGGACTGCTTATAAGTATTTGCGGGGAGGCCCCGGCGCTTTCTATTCGCTCTGCCATAATGGTGGTATCCCGCATTCCGGAGTGTTTAAGCGGTCTTTCAAAATCGCTGTAACTATCGTCGTGAACAGCTTTCGCATGGCGAACCAATAATAGTTTCTTCATATTGCTTTGGTTTAAGCTTTGTTAGCGAAATCTATAACAGTTTGTTCGGGTATATTGTTCATGCATTTAAAATGTCCAAGCGGACATTTTTCAAGACCGAACTTTGAGCATGGCCGGCAAGGCAGATTTATCCCGATCACTTCCGCATCATCTACCATATAAGGCTGTACCCCAAGTAATTCCGGAACGGTACCACCCCAGATAGAAGCGATCGGCACGTCAAATGCTTCGGCGATGTGCGTTAACCCTGTATCAAACCCTAAAACCCGTTTCGCTTTTGAAACTAAATATACGGATTCATCCAGTGAAGTAATGCCGCAGGCGTTGTAAATATTTGAACCAATGGCATTTGCAATAATATTTCCGTTTTCTTTTACGTCATTACCCCCAAGCAACACGATAGGAGAACTGATCTCGCTACATATATTGATGATCTTCTCATTCGGCATCCGTTTGGTAAAGTGCGTGGCCCCGATGACAAAAGCTATAAAGCCTACCTGGTGTGATGCGGGCAGTAGCTTTGATAAGTCGTGTTCTGTTTTTATATAATAATCGATAGGCTTACCATCGTTTTTAATACCCAGAAACTTAACCGTTTTCATATAGCGTTCCACCAAGTGTACAGGTGGAACAAGCTTTAGATTGAATTTGAGACTCAGCCACTTACGAATACGTTGTTTTTCATAGGAGGATGATTTGATTCCCGTACGCAGTTTGATCAACGATGTGCGGAGATTACTGTGCAGATCGATCAGGTAGTCATATTTTTCTGCTTTTATTTCTTCTATGGTCTCGGCTAAAGTTGGTTTTAATAAGAGTAGTTTATCCAGGTGCGGGTTATTATCATAGATATATTTGAAGGCAGGCTTGGTCAGGAAATGTACTTCTGCATCAGGGAGTTGCGTCTTCAGGCATCGCACCACGGGCGTTGTGTAAATAATATCACCCATCGAACTGAAGCGGATAACCAGTATCTTCATATTATTTCGTGATCTGTTCTCTGATCTTTTTGATGATGGATGTAGAAGAATATCCCTCCACAAAATCGATGGTCTTTACCTCGCCACCGTTCGCTATTACCTCTTTGGCACCAACAATATTCTCAATGGAGTAATCAGCACCTTTTACCAGAATGTCAGGCATCAGGGAGGTGATCACATTAATTGGGGTGTCTTCTTCAAAGACAACTATTGCGTCTACAAAAAATAGGGCAGCCAACAATGCAGCGCGACTATTCTGATCGTTCACAGGCCGGTCTTCGCCTTTTATTCTTTTTACTGAGCTATCTGAGTTTAAGCCGATCACTAGTTTATCACCCAATTCAGCTGCCTTGGCCATATAGGTGATATGCCCGATATGCAGCAGATCAAAAACGCCATTGGTAAAAACAACTCTTTTGCCCTCGCTTTGCCATTGTGCGATGGACGCTTTAAGTGATTGCAAGTCACTTATTTTGTTGAGCAATGTTTTTTCAAGGTTGTTTCTCATCGGTTAAAACTCATCATCGACAGCTTTACACAAAATGTGACCGATCAGGATATGCATTTCCTGTATGCGGGCGGTAATATCTGATGGCACAATGATGTTCAGATCGCATATGCCATTCATTTTGCCACCATTTCGGCCGGATAGCCCCAATGTTTTACACTGCAGTTTTTGTGCTGATTCAAAGGCTTTTAGTATACCTTCACTGTTTCCGCTGGTGGATATGCCGATAAATAGGTCGCCGGGTTGTGCCAGGGCTTCTACCTGGCGGGAGAACACAAATTGGTAACCATAATCATTGGCAATGGATGTTAAGGCTGAAGTGTCGGTAGTGAGCGCAATACCCGGTAAGCCCCGGCGTTCCTTCACGAATCTTCCGCTCAATTCCGCCGCAATATGCTGAGCATCAGCTGCGCTGCCGCCGTTGCCGGCTATCAAAACCTTTTTGCCTTCCTTCAGCGTACTGACAATCACCCCGCATGCTTTCTCAATATCCACAGCAAGCGAATCAATCACTTTTTGTATCAATTGCTGATGATCGTTCAGTTCCTCAATAACCAGTTTATTCATTTTATATTTCTTTGATCAGTTAGCCTGACCGTTTGTTATATCTTCTAAAATTTCGTCAATAGTGGTGGTTGCGCTGCCAACACGGCGTATTACTATGGCTGCCGCATGGTTTGCCAGTTCGCAGGAATCTTCAATCGTCAAACCTGAAGCCATGAAGTAGGCGATAGTAGCCAATACCGTATCCCCTGCTCCGGTTACGTCAAATACCGCAGTGGCTTTAACCGGTAGCAGCTTGTAAGCCAACTCATCCAGGATCACCATGCCTTCCTCTGAGAGAGTAACAATCAGATAATCAACCCCGGTTTGCTTAAAGATCACTTTTGATGCTTTTTGCAGATCGTCAATATTCCTGATCCGCTCCGTCTTGGCAGCTTCTGCTAATTCTTTACGATTAGGCTTAATAATAAATGCACCCTTGTATTTTTCATAATTCAACCCTTTCGGATCGACGATCACTTTCTTTTCCTTGCTTTTGGCCAATTTGATCAGCCGCTGAGTCAAATCCTCAGAAAACAGGCCTTTGCCATAATCAGAAAACAACACAATATCAGCCTCATTGATATAATGATCCAGCTGATTTACCAGTTCATCTTCCAGTTCGCTCAAAACAGGATCTGTAACTTCCCGGTCGACCCTTACCAGTTGATGGCTACCTGCTACAACACGCGTTTTTACGGTTGTTGGCCGATTCGCATCTTTCAGTATTGCATCAGTTTCAATGCCTTCGCTTTCCAATATTTCAATCAACCTTAGGCCATAAGCATCGTCACCGATCAATCCACCTAGTGTCACTTTTGCGCCTAATGCAACAAGATTTTGGGCCACATTTGCTGCACCGCCCAGCGTGGTCGATTCGTTTTTAACGTTGACGATCGGAACGGGAGCCTCAGGAGAGAGCCGGGTGGCATCGCCCCAGATATAATGGTCGATCATCAGATCACCGATGACGAGGATAGCAGGCGGATTTTGCTGTTGTTGTATGTGACGTACCTTATCTGCTAGCATTTACCTGCTTTTTTGATTCGAATTCTTTTTTAATTTCTTCCAGGGAGAACGTATTTAAACACATTTCCTTATATAAACCGCCTTTCCGTGCGGCTAAAACACCGTAATGCATATCCGAAAAACCTTCCACACGGTGCGCATCCGGATTGACAGATAGTTTGACTCCCTTGTTCAATGCATATTGATGCCAGCGCCAATCCAAATCAAGGCGCAACGGGTTGGCGTTGATCTCAATGATCACATTGTTGGCAGCACAGGCATCTATCACTTTTTGATAATCAAACTCATAACCTTTACGGCTCAATAGCAATCTGCCGGTAGGGTGGCCCAAAATGGTAGTGTATGGATTTTCAACAGCTTTGATCAAACGTGTAGTTGCCTTTTCCTTATCCATTTTCAGGTTAGAGTGAACTGAAGCCACAATAAAATCAAATCGCTGCAAAATCTCATCAGGATAATCCAATGATCCATCATTCAGAATATCTGACTCGATCCCCTTGAAAATGTGAAACCCGGTAATTTTTTTATTTAAACGGTCAATCTCTTCGTGCTGCTGTAACACCCGCTCAATACTTAAACCTTTGGCATAAAAGGCGCTTTTGCTGTGATCGCAGATACCCAAATATTCCAGTTTCAACTGATCGCGGCAATACAGCGCCATATCTTCCAGTGTATTCACGCCATCACTCCAGGTACTGTGATTGTGCAATGTGCCCTTTAAATCCTGGTAAGTTATCAGCTCAGGCAATGCATTATTAGCAGCCTTTTCAATAAAAGTATCGCCTTCACGAAGTTCAGGCAGTATGTAAGCAAGGCCCGCTTTTTTATAGATCGCTTCTTCGCTGTCAGCTTGTTTAACATTATCGGATATTCGAGCCAAAACAGCCTGAACATGATCTTCAGCGCCGGTTTGTATGAATAATTCATTATGAAATGACAAGTTATTTACAACCGAAATAGTCACTAATAGACCATTTGCAGTTTCACCGCTGATGGTATGTTCATTAACCGATAAATTCTGTAAAATATCTGATTGCGTCAATATTTCAACATCTGCTCTTACTTCAGACGAGCCAACAATGAAACTCAATTCATTAATGATCTCACAACAGCGGCGAAATTCCCCGGTAAAACTTATGCTTGAATCAGGTAGAATTACCTGTATTTTTTGGAACAACTCACCCGCAACTGCATCCACCTGGGCATACAGGAATTTGCCATTACTCGCCATCCTGAATTCGATGACTTTGACGATGTCTTCCTGTGTTTTTAACCCAAAGCCTTTGGCTTCGATCAGGCGGTTCTCATTACAGGCGTAGTATAATTCACCAACGGTTTCGATACCCAATTCGTGCCAAATAACACCAATCTTTTTAGGACCGATGCCTTTAATTCCCAGCATCTCTACAATACCTTCGGGCGTAGCAGCCAGCAGATCAGTTAAATCTGTTATTGCACCTGTTTCCAGCAACTCCACAATTTTGGCGGCTGTACTTTTACCAACGCCGTCAATCTTCTCCATCTCGGCCAGGCTTTTACCTGCTATACGATAGGGGAGCTTATCAACCTTAAACGCAGCATTGGCCAGCGACTTCACCTTGAAGGGGTTCTCGTCGTGTAATTCCATCAGTTGCGACAGTAGGCGAAGCGTACGGGCAATGGGTTTGTTTTCCATAAAGGGATTCAAGTTGTAAAAATACAAAACCACTACATTACAGGTGACTTGCGAGTAAAATATATTTTGAAGGATTAAAAAAGTTATATTTGATCAGCAACGAGTTTACTTACCCGGTGCTTTATCTAAACCGGAATAACCTAATGAAAAGAAGATATTCTACCATCTTTTTCATTCTAACAATATATATTGGTTTTTACCCTTGTTGTATTTATGCACAAACCGGAACTGAAGTTCCAGACTCATTATTATTAAAGATCAACTATTATGGCGTAAAGAAATCCTCATCAGTTTTATTCGCTCATTTTGATAAAACCATCTATGTAAATAATGAAAATGTGTGGTTTACCGCTTATTTGCTTAACTACGATAAGAGGAGAAATAGTTCCACATTTCTGTCGGTCCTATTGATAAACGACCAGAAAAAGACGATTGCAGTTGAGCAACGGTTCATTATGGCAGATGGCCTTTCATTCGGAAAAGTCTTAATACCTGACACTATCCCTCCAGGTGATTATAGCTTCATTCTTTACACGAATGAATTGTCCAATGGTAAACCTGTTGACACTTTTACTCAGCGCATCACAATTAAGGCTACCTCAAAACCGACAATTTCAGCATCAATAAACGTGGTGGATTCAGCTGCCGTCAATACCCGGAAAGTGGTAATAAGAGTTACGGATAAAGATGGCCGTCCTTTACCCTCAGCAGCAATAGATTATCATTTGGGCAAATTATCCGGAACAGCAAAAGCGGATCAATTCGGACATTATGAATTATCAATTCCTGCGGAACAGATCGTGCCTGGCGGTAATTTGTTATCAGTTGATATCAATTACAAAAAAGATAGCCAGAACGTCCAATTGGCACTACCTGTTACTAAGAATAAATTCAATATTAAGTTCTATCCTGAGGGTGGCGGCCTTGTCCATGCAACGCAAAGTATTGTTGGTTTGGAGGCGAAAGATGTTTATGGTATGCCGGTAAGAGTGGATGCGGTGTTGTATAAGGATAAACATGCCATCGATACTATCCATACCGATAGTTATGGCTTGGGACGGTTTAAGCTCATCCCGTTAGAGGGTAGTAAATATGAAGTTAAGTTGGTTGGTTTGAGTGTTTCGGCATATGAGTTGCCAAAGATATTGAGCAAAGGCCTTGTAATAGCAATTCATAAAGCTATAGCTAATGACTCACTCCACATCAGGCTGGTAAGTAAATATGCCGGGAAATACTATCTGTTTATTCATAATTACAGCCGGGCATTTTTCTATATCCCCGTTGAGGTTGGCGCCGCTGGTAAAAATATTTTAATCGATTTGGCAGATGTTCCTAAAGGATTAGGTACCATAACCATTCTTGATAGTTTACAGCGGCCATGTGCTGAACGTATATTCTTTGCACATTACGACCGGCGAATAAAAACTGAAATTGCTACAGATAAGCTTGAGTACACGACCAGGCAGAAAGTGGAACTGAAATTAAAGCTGAATTCTTTATTGCCAGATACCATTAAAGGAATGGTTTCGATAGCCTGTGTACAGAGCAACCGGATGGAGATACGAAACTCGAACAACATAGAAAACTATGTTTACCTAAGGAACGAACTAGAGAATGTCCCCATGAAAGAAGACTATATGGGGCAAAAGCAGGAGGATTTGGATTACCTGGAAAATGTATTATTAATAAAAGGTTGGAGAAAGTATAAATGGCAGGAGATGGCAAAAAGTATTGCAAAGGATACATTATCTGAACTTAAGGTCATTCCTCCCATCGAAGCAGAGGTAAGCAAATACGGTAAACCGCCAAAGACGCCTGTAAAATTAATGGCAATGACAGATTCCACCGTGAGCATAGTCATGACAGATAAATCGGGACACTTTACTCTCACCGAAGAAAAAATGCTGACAACGCCAGGTAGAAAAGTACATATCTTGCTCACCGATCATTCTTATTCAATAAAGATATTAAATACTCTCGACAGCGTTAATAGTCAAGTTGCCCGATATATTGAGCCGGTAAATGCTGGCTTCCAATTTTCGAAAGAATACACTACAGACGATCAAATGATAAAAGGTCTCGATCATGCTATCAGTTTGAAAGAAGTAAAAATTTCAGGAAAGAAAGAAAATTCAATATATCATCCATCACATTTATATGATGGCGAGCGAGAAAACGAGTGTGGAGACTATGTTTGCCGATATAATTTCCTGAACTGTCCTGTACATCCTCATGAATCGGACAACAGAGCCCCAGTTGTGGGGCAAACTTATCATAGTCATAATGCCGGAGATGTAATTTATCAAGGCTGCGTTATCATTCCGCAAACCTCAATATTAAATGTTAAAGGAATTAATTACAGTCAGGAGTTTTATGGCGAAGATTATTCAATTATCAACCCTTCACAACCCGAATATCAGTCAACCATATTCTGGAAACATGCATGTTTTATTAATTCCAAAGGTGAAACCAAGCTAAGCTTTTATACCAGCGATATAACAGGCACTTTCAAAATTATCATCCAGGGGGTTACTAATAACGATGTTATTTATGGCGAAAAGGAATTCAGTGTTAAAAAGCCCCAATAGCAAAATCTATTTTATCACAATATCATAAGGCATACGCATTTGCGGAGTGCGCGCCATTTGGGTAAGGCCTTTTATTTGTTCGTAATAGCGGTAGTTATCACCTAGCTCTGATTTTACAAAATGCGCTTTCATCTGGGCGCTGATATCGGTTCCGAATTTATTGAATACACCTTTCTTTTGCTCCGGATATTCCACCAGCTTGAATTTTTTAATGTTGGCTTTTTTTGATGCCGACCAGATTGCGTCGTTAATATTGCCCAAACGGTCGACAAGGCCAATTTTTACAGCTTGCTCGCCTGTCCACACGCGACCCTGGCCAATACTATTAATATACGCCTGTGTTTTATGACGACCTTCTGCTACAGCCTTGGTAAAATCGTCATAACCATGATTAACATTGTTTTGCAGGATGGCCCTTTCTTCTGCTGAGAGTGGCCTGCTCAAATCGCCCAGGTCAGCATATTTACCAGTTTTTACGCCGTCGAAGGTGATTCCAAGCTTATCATTAAATAACTTTTGCAGGTTAGGAATGATCGCGAAAATACCTATAGAACCAGTCAATGTGTTAGGTTCTGCTATGATTGAATCCGCAGCGCATGAAATATAATAGCCACCGGATGCAGCCAGGTCGCCCATAGATACAATGATCGGTTTAACCTTTTTGGTAAGCATCACTTCACGCCAGATCACATCCGATGCCAGCGAACTACCGCCCGGAGAGTTTACACGGAAAACGACAGCTTTAACATTATCATCCAGCCTTACTTTGCGCAAAGCAGCCGATATTTTTTCTGAACCTATAGTATTGTCATCACCCTCGCCACCATTGATCTCACCAGATGCATAAACAACGGCTATCTGGTTTTTGATAGCCTTCTTTGAATCATCATCATCTTTTGATGCGGTGGTGTTGCCGGCAGCATAGTCACCCATTTCAACTTTATGCAGATCGGCTTTTGAACCTACTCCGGTGCGGTCCCGTAATTCGTCAAGAACCTCATCTTTATATTTCAGCCCGTCAACCAGTTTGTATTTCAGCGCGTCTTCCGGTAGCTGTACCTTCAGATTGTTAGCGATATAATACAGCGAGTCTTTGCTGATCTTACGGCTCTTTCCAATATTGGTGAGGAAATAGCTATATAATGAACCTAAATAAGAGTTAACCTGTTCCCGGTTGGCATCGCTCATTTTAGTCAGCACGTAAGGTTCAACAGCGCTTTTGTAAGTACCCACCTTAATTACCTGTGCTTCAATACCTAATTTATCCAGTGCGCCTTTAAAGAATGTGATCTCCGAATTAAAGCCACTAAACTCAAACATGCCTTTAGGGTTAATGTAAACCTTATCGGCTACCGACGCCAAGTAATAGAAACCTTGTGTGTATACCTCAGAGTAAGCGATAACAAACTTGCCCGATTTCTTAAAATCGATCAGCGCGTCACGTACCTCTTCGGTAGTGGCCTGGCCCGAAAGCATATAGCTTTCATCCAGGAAAATGCCTTTGATATTTTTGTCGGTTTTTGCTCTCTTTATATTGGCGAGAATATCGTTTAGGCCCAAGTTTTTGTCACCATCGATGCCTAAAAAGTCGAGCCCTGAAAGCGGGTTGTATGGGGTACGTTCGGGTATTTCTTTTGTAAATGCAATATGCAGAAAGGAGTCTGAATCGATTTCGACATGCTTATCTCCACTTGTTGCCGCCATTATTATTCCTACGATAATAACCAGAAATATCACACTACACAAAATAATCCCCACCACCGTGGCGAAAACAAATTTGAAGAATTGTTTCATTAAATATTATAAATCTTTTATCTATGCAAACTTAGCAATTCGATATCTATAATATTAAGAGCTTTATCTATAATATTTGTTACAACAATGATTAATGTTTTTTTGTTATTGGGGGGCAACCTTGGCAATCGGCAAGGTTATTTGCAGAAAGCCATCGACCTGATTGAGACTGAGTTAGGAACTGTAGCGAAAAAATCATCAATTTACGAAACCGAAGCGTGGGGTAAAACCGACGAGCCTAATTACCTGAACCAGGTAGTACAGGTTAATACAATGTTGTCAGCACGACAGGTACTCGACAATATATTGCAGATCGAAACGAGGATGGGACGTGTGAGAGAGGAGAAGTGGGGATCGCGGATTATTGATATCGATATTTTGTTTTATGGGCAGGATATTATTAGTGAATCCGGACTTATAGTTCCGCATCCTGAGTTGCACAACAGACGTTTTACACTAGAACCATTAGGCGAAATTGCCCCTGATTTGGAACATCCTATACTTAAAAAAAGTATTTTTCTACTTAAAATCGAACTTAAAGATAACTTGATCGTAAAAAAGTTATAATTTTGATTTAGCACACTCAATATTTTCAACTGAACTTATAATAATATACAGCCTAAACATGCAGGATAACTCAGCACAGGATCTTGATTTAACTTTTTTATACGAAATTGCTGATGGCAGCGACGAGTTTGTCGTTGAATCTATTGACATGTTATTGCAGCAGGCCCCTGAAATGCTGAACAGCATTGATCAGGCATTACAATCAACAGATTGGCCTGCAGCTGCCGCATCTGCCCACAAATTGAAACCATCTATGGGCTTCTTCGGGATGCTTATTTCGCAGAACTTACTGCAGGAAGTAGAGTTGCTTTGCAAAGCAGGCGGACAAGAGCCTGATCAGATAAAGGAAAAATATTTCCAGGCGAAAGACCTGATCGAAACCAACCTTACTGCGCTTGCACGCATAAAAACCGAGAAAGAAGCCGGAATTTAAATTTTGTGGATCGTGAAACTGTAGCTTTCCATGATCAGGTTAGCTAGCAGGCTTTTGCAGGCTTGTTCTACTTTTGAATTGGCAATTTCTTCGCTTTCAGCTTCAATTTCGAGCGAAACATGCTTTCCGATGCGTACGTTGTGTATCTCGGTCAATCCAAGATTTTTCATACTACCGGTTACAGCTTTACCTTGAGGGTCAAGAATTTCCTTTTTGGGCATTACGTCGATTTCAGCCTGAAACTTTGTCATTAGAGAACTTATATTGAATGATAGATAAGGTGATATATATGATTATGATCACCGGAACCGCCGCAAATTTAAAAAATAGTATCAATATTGCCGAGAACAGCAGTAATAAATAACGATAAATGTTCTTATCCAGATCAGTGTTTTTAAATTTGAGCGACATCAAAGGTAGTTCGGCCACCAATAGAGCGCACATCACCAAAACAAAAATGGCTAGAACATAAACATTTAATATATAGTCGCTGAATTTTAGATGATGCTCCAATATAAATGGCAGCGATGCTATCAATATGGCGTTTGCCGGGGTAGGCAAGCCAATAAAGCTTTCCGCCTGGCGGGTATCATTATTGAATTTGGCCAATCTTAATGCCGAGAAAACTGAGATCAGGAAGGCGCTAAAATTAAGCCACGGACTAACATTTGCGATCTGTGGGGTTTTTAAGAACATCTCGTATAAAATGGCAGAAGGCAAAAAGCCAAAGCTTACCATATCAGCAAGTGAATCAAGGTCCTTCCCGATATGTGAAAATGATTGCAATACGCGGGACGCAAAACCATCAAAAAAATCAAATATGGCAGCTAAGAAAAGTGCGTATGAAGCAAATATCAGGTTTTCCTGAAAAGCATAGACAATTCCTACGCAACCGCTGAACAAGTTAGCACAGGTAATGGCATTTGGAACATGTCGACTTACGCTTCTATTCATTTCTCGGGGCGAAGATATGCAGGGTTTATAAAGAAATTGTGAAGATATGATATATCAATCATAACTTCACAATCTCAAAGCTATTAAGAATTCATCGAGATCAGGAATTCTTCGTTGGTTTTTGTGCCTCTTATCTGGCTTTGCAAAAATTCCATCGCTTCCATTGAGTTCATATCTGCCAAATGGTTACGCAATATCCAAACACGCTGCAAGGTATCGCGATCCAGCAACAGATCGTCGCGGCGGGTACTTGAAGCGGTGATATCAATAGCAGGGAATATACGTTTGTTAGATAGTTTACGGTCGAGCTGTAACTCCATGTTACCAGTACCTTTAAACTCTTCGAAGATCACTTCGTCCATCTTAGAGCCAGTTTCGGTAAGTGCAGTAGCGATGATGGTTAATGATCCACCGTCCTCGATATTACGTGCAGCACCAAAGAAACGCTTAGGCTTGTGCAATGCATTAGCATCAACACCGCCTGACAGAATCTTACCGGAAGCAGGTGCTACAGTATTGTAAGCACGGGCCAGGCGGGTGATCGAGTCGAGCAGGATCACTACGTCGTGACCGCATTCAACCATACGTTTTGCTTTTTCCAGTACGATATTGGCAATTTTAACGTGACGCTCAGCAGGCTCGTCAAAGGTTGACGATACTACTTCTGCACGTACGCTACGGGCCATATCCGTTACTTCTTCCGGACGTTCATCTATCAACAGGATGATCAGGTAAACTTCAGGGTGATTTTTGGCGATCGCGTTAGCTACATCCTTCAATAACATAGTTTTACCTGTTTTAGGCTGTGCTACGATCAAACCACGCTGACCTTTACCGATAGGAGAGAACAGATCCATGATACGGGTTGAATAATTGCCTGAATCAGTAAATAGTTCCAACCTTTCTGATGGGAAAAGCGGCGTTAAGTGATCGAAAGGAACACGGTCGCGCACTTCTGCAGGGATACGGCCATTAATGGCTTCAACCCTAACCAGCGGGAAGTATTTTTCACCTTCTTTTGGTGGACGGATACTACCGCGAACCGTATCGCCGGTTTTTAAGCCGAATAATTTTATCTGCGACTGTGATACGTAAATATCGTCAGGAGAAGTCAGGTAATTATAATCAGATGATCTTAAGAAACCATAGCCATCGGGCATAATTTCCAGAACACCTTCGTTTACAATTACATTATCAAAATCAAGATTGATAGCCGGTTCCTGGTTTCTTTGCTGATTTTGATTGTTGTTAACACGACGCTCAAATTTTTGAGGCCTTGTCTCGGCAATCTCATCAGATTTAATTACAGGGGCTTCCTGCTCTTCGTTTAACGGAGCGGATGCTATTACAGGCACATCTTCATTATCTTCTTCAGTGGCAGCCTCTTCATCGGGTGCATCAAACAGGTTGGTATCGTCCAAAGGGACTTCTACACGCGGGCTGTTACTTTTTGATTTTGTGGTACGGGTTCTTTTGCGGTTTTTGTCAGCAGGCTCTGCATCGGCTGGTGCTGCTGATTTTACTTCGCTATAATTATCGTTCATAGATGCCTGCTGCGCGCGGGCAATTTCTATTAATTGTTGTTGTTCTACAATTCTGCTGATGAGTTGAGGTTTTCGCAGTTCCTCGGCTTCAGCAATACCTAAACTCTTTGCCATTTCGCGCAACTCTGAAACGAGTTTGTCGTTCAATTCTGTGATATCAGACATGGATATAAATAATAGTTCAAATGGAATATTTACTTGAGAGAAATTGTCTTGCTACTGTGCTTACGCAACATCTAAAAATTTATAGATTGTGGATTTTTAAATTGTTTCTTTAGCGCAAGAAAAATTCAAAAGGATAACGTTGCAATTTTACTCATTAATATTAACAAAACAAAAATTTTGAAAAAATATGTTTGTGTATCAACACTTAGCTTATTTTTTAGTTTTTTTGCAGCAGATAAATAATCCGCGCTAATGCTTTCCCGCCAGCAACTTATTCAACAGATCAAACAAAAAAAATCTTTCCTGTGTGTAGGGCTTGATACCGACATCGATAAAATACCTGCGTTCTTAAAGGAATATCCCGATCCGATATTTGAGTTCAACAAACGTATTATCGATGCTACTAAAGACCTGTGTATTGCCTACAAACCCAATGCTGCTTTTTACGAGCGCCACGGTGTAAAAGGGTTACAAAGTTTGATAGCGACTTCTGAATATTTACCTAAGGAATGCCTGAGTATCATCGATGCCAAACGCGGCGATATCGGCAATACTTCCGGTATGTATGCCCGTGCTTTTTTCGATAAAGAAGCTACAGGGATGGATTTTGATGCGATAACAGTTGCGCCTTATATGGGTAGCGACAGCGTGACGCCTTTCCTGGCTTTTGAAGGAAAATGGGTGATCCTGCTTGCGCTAACTTCATCCGTAGGCAGTAAAGATTTTCAGTATCTGGATATAAACGGCGAAACACTTTACGAAACCGTCATTCAAAAGGCCAATACCTGGGCCGGTGCCGATCGCCTGATGTATGTAGTAGGTGCTACTAAAAGCACCGAGTTTACCAATATCCGCGAGTATGCGCCTGATAATTTCCTGCTTGTACCCGGAATCGGGGCACAGGGCGGTAGTCTGGAAGATGTGTGCAAATATGGTATGAACAAAGATTGCGGATTGATCGTAAACAGTTCCAGAGCTATCATTTATGCCTCAAATGGTGAAGACTTCGCTGAAGCGGCAAGGACCGAAGCTTTGAAAGTTCAGCAGCAGATGCAAATTGAATTGGAAAAAGCCGGAATAGCTTGAGTATAGTTCAATTTTAACTAAATTATAAATAAACGTTTTAACTTAATCTTATCACTTTTTATGAAAATTAAATTCCTCTTTTGCAGCATTTTTTCGCTGTTATTTTTCTCATTCCAATTAAGTGCACAAATCAAAGTTTTTTCAAAAAATTCTCTCGAAAAGATAAAGGAAGGCAATACTCACATTATTGTAGGTGATGCTGGATTTCCGCGATCTGCGGAGTTTTTGGAAATGTTTAAAAAATATTGGACGGTAACTAAAGGGGTTGATTTCGTTACCGATTTTCCACAAACGATAGTTGCGGGCGACTCCTACTTTAGTATTGAAACACTGTCAGAAAGAGGGTACTACGGAAGTGAAGCTATATATATGTATTTAAACTTATGGACGCCCAACGAAAAACGAATAGAGAAAAAGAATAAATTTACTGTCGACGATGAAGTTTCCATTGCGCATATTCAGCTTTCGGCTGATATGTCGACCTTAAAATCACAATACTTTTCTGGAATTTTAGTGAAGAAAGGCGCGAAACCCGGGTTTGATTTTGATGGTGGCGGCCATTTTTTTAACTGGTCACCGGCTATTTTAAAAAACTATCTTCAGCATTTGACCGCTTTACTGCAATCTGATAAAAAAGTAGATTTCACAGACGATATTACTGATAAAACACAACTACAATCATTACAGAACACAACACTTTATTGCGCTGAAGAAACTATTCATAAAGTAGGGACGTTTATGAAACCTGACACGAAGGAAATTGTAGACACGAATAAAGTGTTTGGGGAATATAAATTTGACTATAATATAATCCCGGGGAAAGATCTTGAAAACAAAATATTGACGGATTCAGAGCCATTTTACTATTTATTATTGTTAAGGAACAGCAGCAGCAAAATGATAGCTGTTGTTAATGGAAATACAGGCGAAATAATATATTCACGGTATGTTGGAATGGCCTATCTTGAACTTAAGCCTGCTGATTTAAAGGAATTGTACAAAGCAGTAAATAAAAGCTGATTATCAAAATATTATCATCCGCTCGGGATAGTGTATCGCATAATTTGGATACCATATTGAGGATATAATTATTCCCAGGTATTGGGTAAGGTGATTTTTGAGTTGTTCAAGGCTATCCACATCAAAATATTGGGAGATGTAACCCATGCCGTAAAATTGCCCTTTTTCTATTAGAATGCAGCTGTGCTCATCAAGGCTGAGGCATGATCGTCAATAAATTATCTGCGCTCTAAATGCTGAAGACTTTGCTAATGCAGCTAGAGCCGAAGCTTTGAAAGTTCAGCAGCAAATGGAAACTGAACTGGAAAAAGCTAGAATAATTTATTAAACCTCTAGTTTGCCTTCAATTGAATCGTCCAATGTTTTACCTATAGCGGCACCTACGGCCATCTTCAAAAACGCCACAAGGTTACCGTGTTTATTATCCCAATAATAAGCTTCAGATGGCTCCACTTTAATCACAGTGATCCTCGGATCATCTACCCCTTCTGTAAACCATGTTTTTATGATTGGTTCCCATAGTTCTTTGATTTTTTCCTTGTCTTTATTTGCAGATGCAATGCCATATACATTTAAAAAATCGGAATGCGCTGAGCCCTGGAAAAGTAATTGAACAAACGGATCTTTATTGATCTCCATATTTTTGTGACTGTCGTCGCTGCTAAGAAACCATAAATTACCTTCTTCATCGATTTTTTGCACAGACATGGGTCGGGTGGAGAAAGGTATGCCTGTTTTAATATTGCTGCAAAAGAAGCAGGTGGAAGTTTTCTCTACCAACTCCTTTAATTTTTCAATCGCAGGGGACCCTTCAAGGTTTTTGGTATTTTCTTCTATTTGTTGTTCGTTAATGCTATTCATAACTGCGTTTTTTATAGATGATGTACTATAACAACCTCTAAAAAAAGATATTGTGTTATGAATTTCAATAAACTGATTTAAGCAAACACCATGGTGCGCTCGGGATATCTTAACGCATAGTTAGATACCATATTCCTGATATAATCATTCCCCGGGTAAGGGGTAAGGTGATTTTTGAGTTGATCCAGGTTATTTACATCAAAATAATGGGAGATGTAGCCCATGCCATAAAACTGGCCTTTTTCTATCAGTACACAACTGTGCTCATCCAGACTGCGGCCCTCATCACGAATAGCGAAGGTAGGCAGGTTGTCCCTTAACTGATCGATGGCCCATTGCACCTTCTCATTGTAAATATCCGGACCCTCAATGCCCTCGCAGGCGCAAAGGTGTTCCAGGGCACCCGTACAAGGTTCGTTATTGGTTTGGATGAAGCACAATTTAGGGCAAAGCTTGAAATCATCGATCAGTCTTAACAGGATATTGCGACCATCCAGCAGTGAATTGCAAGTGTACAGCGGCGTACTGAGTTTGCGGCGCTTATCAACCGCAAGGCGCATATAGCCGCGCTGGTCCTCGAAAGCATAAATGCCGTAAGCGTGTTCATAGCGTTTAAGCGAGCGGTTATACTTTGGCCACAGGCGTTTAATTTCAATCGCTTCCAATACAAAGGCGATCAATTCCGTGCCACAGCTTTGGTAGGATATATGATGAATATTGCGCAAAAACTCCTGCCGCTGTAATCCGGGATTGTTGCCTGAAAAATGGCTGGAAACCCGTTGCTTAATGTTGCGCGCCTTACCCACATAAATCACTTTGCCTTTCTGATCGTGAAAATAATACACGCCCGGTGTATAAGGAAGTTGATCTATATCTTCTTTAGGAAGATTAGCAGGCAATACCTGTTCTCTCGACCTATGTTTAAGCGCCTGGCCAATATGATTGCCGTTATCATTCTGAAGCAGGATAGAGAATAAAGTAGCAGTCGCTTCTGCATCTCCCAGTGCCCGGTGGCGACTGTTGTTGTCTATTCCCAGGTGCCTGCATAGCTTTCCTAAACTATAAGATGGCATACCCGGCAATATCTTGCGGCCAAGCCTTACCGTGCATAGCTTATTGCTTTGCAGATCGTAACCTGCAGCAACCAAATGATGCCTGATAAAAGAGAAATCGAAATTAACATTGTGAGCGACGAATATCTTCCCATGCAGCAAATGATAGATATCGGCTGCAACATCCTCAAATGGCGGCGCGTCCTGCACCATCTCGTTAGTGATGCCCGTTAGTGCACGAATATATACCGGGATATCCTGTTTAGGATTGACGAGGGTGCTGTATCGTTGAGTAACCTTTTTGCCATCATGCAGACATATAGCAACTTCGGTAATGCCGTTTGAACTGGCATGTCCTCCCGTTGTTTCTATATCCACTATCGCGTACATGGTTTCAAATTTAGTGATTAGTTAATCAGAGATCGGTGATCACGGCAGATTTTTTGAAAATAAAAATGCCCCGAACTGAGTCGGGGCGCAAATAACTAGTCACTGTTCACCAGTCACTGATCACTTTTTCTTCGTCTGTTGCTGCTGACGCATGGCGTCTTCCATACGGGCCTGGAAACCTGATTTCTTTTTCTTTTCCTCAGGTTTCTTTTTATTTTCCTGTATCTGTGCGTGGATCTTCTTGTCGTCAACCATCAGTCTGATCAAATATTGCTGAGCGAACGTGAACATGTTGGCCAGGAAGTAATAGTAGTTCAGACCGGCTGGGTAGCTATTCAGTGTTACCAGGAAGATGATCGGAGTAATATACCCGATGTATTTCATTTGTCCGGTAGCACCCGATATCTGGTTATTGAAATAAGTATAAACCAATGTAGAGATGGTCATCAACAAACACATTAAGCTGATGTGATCTACTCCAAATATTGGGGAGAAATTGATTACTGAATCATAAGTAGAAAGATCATGCATCCACAGGAAGCTTTCGCCGCGGAGCTCAAATAAGCTCGGGAAAAAGCGGAAGAACGCAATAACGATCGGCATTTGCAGCACTAACGGCAAACATCCGCCTAAAGGATTTACACCCGCTTTTTTATACAATTTCATGTATTCCTGCTGCAAAAGGGTAGGATTGTCATCGCCAACTTTTGCTTTTATCTCATCCATTTCGGGCTTCAAGATTCTCATCTTAGCCATTGACAGGTATGATTTATAAGTAAGCGGAGACAGTACCAGCTTAAGCAGAACTGTCAGTGCTAAAATGATCAGGCCGTAGTTCCAGTTAAACTGTTTCAGGAAGTTGAACACCGGTAAAACCGCAAAACGGTTGATGTATTTTAACGGTCCCCAGCCCAGGCTGATCACTTTATCCAGATCGTGCCCCTCAGCTTTCAGGGTACTAAAACGGTTCGGTCCGAAGTAAAATTCTAAAGGTAAACTACCATCCGTTGCACGGGCAAAAGATAGATCAGCCTTCATTTGTTTTACATCCGCATTGTTGCTTACATCGGTGCTGACAGCCAGGCTCGATTTATCAATACCTTGTTTGGCAATCAGGATACCCGAAAAGAAATGTTGTTTGAAGGCAACCCATTGTAGTTTTTTATCCGCGATTGTTTTCTGATCGTCCTTCGTTTCACTCAGCCAATCCACATCGTTGTCTGCATTTAGGTAATAAACAGACGAGTACTGGCGCTCCTGCTTTATATCCTTTTCCTGTTTGTGCATGCTAGCCTGCCAATCAAGGTTAAGGGTGCTACTATTAGCCATTACATTATCCAGACCAGTGCTTTTAATAGTTAAGCCCAGTTTAAAGCCGGTTCCTTTTAATGAATAGATGTAATCGATGTATTGAGTAGGGCTGTAGCTCAGGCGCATGGTTAATGTGCTTGAGTCTTTTTCGGCTACCGTAAGGTTTTGAGCGCTTGGGGTAAAGTAAAGCTCATCAGTATTGATGTTCTTGTCCTGTGCACGGAAGGTCAGTCCAAAGTGGTTGTTCTCACCATCAAATAAGATCAATGGTTTTTTGTCAAAGGTCTTATAATTTTTCAGCTCAACTGAATAAACACGACCACCACGATTGCTCAGCTTTACGCGCAATTCCTGGTTTTCAAGTGTAACAAATTGTTCGCTGCCTACGGTTGCAACGCCAAAAGGTATTTTCTTTAATGTTGAGTCGGCTATGGTAACAGCCTTCTTTGTGGTATCCGGCTTGGTTGATTTTACAACTGCAGTTGCTGCTTTTGCTCTTTTAACAGAGTCCTGCAACAATTGCTCTTTTTTCATATCAGCTTCTGATGGCTTCAAAAGAAAATAAGAGCCGGCCATTATTAAAACTATCAGGACAAATCCTGTTATTGTATTCTTATCCATTTTATCGTTATCGTACTTTATTACTTCTTGCGGGCATATGCCAGCGAAGCGGCGACAAAGTTAACAAAAAGTGGATGAGGATTAGCAACTGTTGATTTTAATTCCGGGTGAAATTGTCCGCCCACAAAAAACGGGTGATTTTTCAATTCAATGATCTCTACCAGGTTGTTATCCGGGTTGATTCCTGAAGGGGTCATTCCGGCTTCTTCGTATTGTTTCAGGTACTTGTTATTGAACTCAAAACGATGACGGTGACGCTCGGTAATATGCGTTTTTCCATATATAGCGGCAGCTTTAGTGCCTTTTTTGATATCGCAAGGGTAGGCGCCCAAACGCATGGTGCCGCCTTTGTTTTTGATCTTCTTCTGCTCTTCCATCATCGCGATAACCGGGTGAGGTGTGTGCTCGTTCATTTCGGTGCTGTTGGCGTTTTTCAGGCCCAAAACATTTCGGCCAAATTCAACAACAGCACATTGCATGCCCAAACAGATGCCGAAGAACGGAATATTATTCTCGCGAACGTACCTGATCGCTTCAATTTTGCCTTCAAAACCACGCTCACCAAAGCCCGGGGCAACCAGAACGCCATGCAAACCTTTTAAGCGCTCAATAGCATTTTCCGGAGTTAATTGTTCCGATGGAATATATTCAACACGTACTTTACATTCGTTTTTAGCTCCGGCGTGAATAAATGATTCAGTGATAGATTTATACGCATCCGGAAGCTCTACATATTTACCTACAAGGGCGATGCGCACTTCAGAAGTAGGGTTTTTTAAACGGCCCAGGAAGTCTTTCCAGCTTTCCAGTTCAGGCTCGTTTTTGTGCGAAAGTTTTAGTTTGGTTAATACAGTTTTGTCCAGTTGCTCTTTCAACATCAATAACGGAACGTCATAAATAGTAGAAGCATCGATCGACTCGATAACTGCATTGATATTTACGTTACAGAACAGTGCGATCTTTTTGCGGATATCAAGATTGATGTGATGTTCGGTACGGCAAACCAGGATATCAGGCTGAATGCCGTATTCCAACAACATTTTAACAGAGTGCTGTGTCGGTTTGGTTTTCAACTCGCCTGCTGCTGCAAGGAAAGGGATCAACGTAAGATGTATAACCAACGAATTGCCCGAACCAATTTCCCACCTGAACTGACGTACAGCTTCGATATAAGGTAATGACTCGATGTCGCCAACCGTTCCGCCTAGCTCGGTGATCACAATATCATAATCGCCGCTTTCGCCTAATAATCGAATGTTTCTTTCGATCTCATCGGTAATGTGAGGTACTACCTGGACAGTCTTGCCTAAAAATTGACCCTCACGTTCCTTGTTGATCACGTTCTGGTAAATACGACCGGTAGTAATATTATTGGCCTGCGAGGTTGGCGTATTCAGGAAACGCTCATAATGGCCCAGATCGAGATCGGTTTCGGCACCGTCTTCAGTAACATAGCATTCACCATGCTCATAGGGGTTAAGTGTTCCGGGATCGATGTTGATGTAAGGGTCGAACTTTTGGATCGTAACGCGGTATCCGCGCGATTGAAGAAGTTTGGCCAGAGAGGCAGAAATAATGCCTTTCCCTAACGACGAAGTAACGCCGCCCGTCACAAAAATGTATTTAGTCATGATGATATTTGTGTATTTGGCGCCTGTTTTTACACCTGCACCGATTGTTTGTGTACGGGATACAAAAGTAGCAAAATTTTCAGACTTTGCTTACTGAAATTACAAATGTTGAAAAGGAATCGGGATGTGGATAAGCTATTTGAAAATGAGATGATTTGAAGATTAGAAAATTATAGGCCGATTAATCTTCAAACTTTCAAATTCTCACATCTTAAAATTTTTAAGATCTTACGGCGTATAAATTGCAATGTTTTCAATTTCGGTTTCTGTAACAAAATTTTAAGACTTTGTTTGCTAAATCACAAATTTTGGAAAGTTGCTGAGAAGTTTTTTAATGTTAAAAAGTTATAAGGATGCAAAGTCGTTTTTTTCGACTTGTATTTTTACCCTATTTAATGGAGTACTCATTGGCGGATTGGAAATCCACTGCTTTTTTTAATCAGGGGCTTTATATATGAACTGCAATGCAGCATTCAAATCAGAAAACTCTATGTTTGTGTTTCTTTATTTCGGTACCGGTATTATAAATGCGCACAATATTTTGAATATCTCTAATCCCGAATTTGTTATCCTTTATAAATTTATCATAAACGTCTTTTTTATCCTTCAGTAATCCGGCCAGATAATTCTTTTGTTCAATATTTTCGTCTGATAACGCAGCAACGCGTGAGGTTTTTAACAGCCTGGCGGTATCTGAACCTTTGGTAACATACATGTCTACATATCTGGTACCATAGGTCGTATTGTTAATTGAATATGAGTTTGACCTTTCCTCAAGATATAGATTAATAGCTCCTTTTTCAAAGGCCCTCAAAAATTCGACGTTGTAACTTGCCTTTGTATTGTCTTTATATATTCTTCTAATAGTTATATCTGTTTCTGCCAGATAATATTCTTTTATGTCTTCGATAGTTATTTTAATGTAAGTGTCATTTGGCGCATCGAGAGGATGATATTTAGGTTGACCCATGGTCGGAGTTTTTATACTGCACTTTATAGTATCCCCATGGTTATTTACTACATAATCTGAGTTTTGAGCTTTTGCAGATACAGCAAATAGGAAAGGCAAGACTAACATCAATATCGGGATAGAAGTTCTTTTCATGATAAGGGTTAGTTAAAATAGTTTTATTACTCAAATATAAGCTTTTTTAAATCTTCCGGCGTATCAATGGCAATAGTTTCAATATCAGTCTCAGCCACCTTTATCTTATAACCATTCTCAACCCAACGCAATTGCTCCAGGCTTTCGGCTTTTTCGAGGGAGGATACAGGCAGTTTGGTGATCTGTTTCAGAATATCTGCCCGATAACCATAAATGCCGATGTGCTTAAAATAAGTAAAATGTTGCAGCCAGTTTTGTGGTTCCTGCCCGCGGATATGAGGTAGCGGCGAACGGGAGAAGTAAATAGCCTCAGAGTTTTTATTAATAATGACTTTTGGCGAATTGGTATTGTGCAGCTCCTGCTCGTTGGATACCTTTTTTATCAATGTGGCAAGCTGCGTATCAGTATCATTAAAACAGCCGATCAATTTGCTGATCTGCTCGGGATCGATATATGGCTCATCGCCCTGAATATTAATGATCACATCGTATTCTGGATGTTTCTCAGCTACTTCGGCACAGCGGTCGGTGCCGCTCTGGTGGCTGGAGGAGGTCATCACTGCTTTACCGCCAAAGCCTTGTACATGCTCAAAAATGCGGTCATCATCTGTAGCAACAATTACTTCAGATAATTGCGTGCACTTTTTTGCTTGTTCATATACCCTTTGGATCATGCTCTTCCCGGCAATATCCACCAGCGGCTTCCCGGGAAAGCGGGTAGAAGCGTAGCGGGCTGGGATGATACCGAGGATTTTCATGGCACTCACGTACTATTTTAATTTGTGTAAGTAATGACTATTCTTTTTGAGATTTACCGAATTCTCCATTAGTCAATACATTCATGAATTTTGTAGTGATGTCAATATTAACTTCATCACTTATACTATATTTCTCACAGAAAGTATTCAGTTTAGCGAACATAGACTCCAAAAATGGAACTGTTGATGATGTTTCGTATTCGATTTGGTTTGGACTAATCCGCTTATAATTACAATGCGCAACGAATAGTACTTTAACGAATTGAGAGGCTTCATCCATTGCAAGAAAATAAGGCCAATTGTCGATTTGCTTATAGATTTCTCGAGCCCATTGCATTACTTCTGGTATTTCATATAATTCTCTAGAGTCATAATCATATCCATGAACAAAAATGTCAATTTTGTTCCTTAAGTGTATTATTAAATCATCGCCGCTTGTTTCAAATCTATTAAATGACATAACGAGATTACTAAAGTTCATTTCCAATATCTCGTCTTTAGCAACGAAAAGCATTATTCTATCATGTTCTTTTAGTATTTTATTGCCTTCCCAAAAATGCTCTAGCTGCGATACATAATCTATAACTGGGCTAATGTACTTTGCGAGCTCTGTTTTCGATTCTTTAGTTAACCTTTGCCGCCTCGGTATTATTATTTTCCAATTATTTCCAGCCTTGTCTGTTTTATCAGCGTCACACAGGCACCAAAATATTTCTTCGGTTTGATCATTTACGATAAGAATTATAATTGGTATCTGGTGATTTAAATAATAGTTTAGGTGGCTCATTTGCCCTCGATAAACCCAGCCCAATTCTGTTTCTTCGTCAAAGTAGGATTTTCCAGTCTTTATTTGCAAAGCTATCGACTTACCCGTCACTTGCCCAAACTCAGCAATTACATCGATGTACGCATCAATACCGAAATCATGTTCTTGATGATTTTTACGGAAAATCCAGTTAAGTTGACTTTCAACTACCTTTTTAACAATTGAAAGGCCAATCTCCCCTGTTTCCTGGCTTTTGTTGTATTTAGGGAGTTCCATAAAAGTTTTGAAAAGATGCCAGGTATTTATATTTATTTAAAATAACCCATTTATCTCCCGCTCAATCCGCTCCACGATAGTGGCCATATCATCAGTATTGTTGGCGAAGTCGAGCTTGTCTTTATCCAGAATCAGCAATTTGCCCAGTTTATAGCCGTTTATCCATTTCTGGTATTTGTCGTTCAGTTTGGATAGGTAATCCAACCGGATACCGATCTCGTATTCGCGGCCGCGGCGCTGGATATTATTAACCAGGGTTGGTACCGATGCTTTCAGATAAACCAGCAGATCTGGTGGTTTGATGAATGCGGTGATATTATCGAAAATTGCACGGTAGTTCTCGTAGTCGCGGGTAGTCATCAGCCCCATATCATGCAGGTTTTCAGCGAAGATGTAAGCATCCTCGTAAATAGTGCGGTCCTGTATGATATTTTTATTGCTTTGCTGAATATCCAGTATCTGCCTGAAACGGCTGTTCAAAAAATAGATCTGCAGGTTAAAGCTCCAGCGTTTCATGTCGCTGTAAAAATCTTCCAGGTAAGGGTTGTTGTCTGCAGCCTCGTAAAGAGGTTCAAAACCATAATTTTTGGCCAATAATTCAGTAAGGGTGGTCTTTCCGGCGCCGATGTTTCCTACGATAGCTATGTGCATGCGATGGTCTTAATTCATGGTTTACGGTTGATGGTTCATAGCTCTTCACAGGGAAGTGTAGAAACCACAATTATCTACGTCCGACTAATATACATTATGAAGTATGAACTCACAATTTTTTTGTTAATAGTCGTTAGTCCATAGACCATAGTCGATTGTCCATAGTGATTTGATGATTGACAAATTACCATGAACTATGGTCGATAGACCATAGACTAAATCAAAAACTGCGAAATCCAATAATTTCCCTCACTTCACGGATTGTTTTTGCAGCGCTTTCACGCGCCTTTATTGCACCATGACGCGCAACCTGGCGCAGATAAGCCGAATCCTGGCTGATGTCGTTTATCTTTTCGCGGATAGGCGCAGTCGCGATGATCATGTCTTCAGCCAACTGCTTCTTCAAATCGCCGTAACGTATCTGGCAGGTATTATACAGGTTGTCGAAATGCACATAGGTATCAGGGGTAGATACTACTTTTAGCAGGTCGAACAGGTTTTCAATTTCTACAGGCTTTTCCTGGTTGTCGGCAGTCGGACCGCTATCGGTCACCGCCTTCATTACTTTTTTGCGTATAATTTCCGGTGAATCGGACAAGTAAACCGCATTGCCTTCACCTTCCGATTTCCCCATTTTCCCTTTGCCGTCAAGCCCCGGTATTTTTACCAGGTTCTCGCTGAAATTGAAGGCATATGGTTCAGGGAAATAGTCATGATTATACAGACGGTTAAAACGATTAGCAAATGTTCGTGACATTTCCAGGTGTTGCTCCTGGTCTTTACCCACAGGCACTTTGGTAGCACGGTGGAGTATGATGTCAGCAGCCATCAGAACAGGATATGTTAACAGACCTGCATTCACATTATCCGGTTGAGCGCGTATTTTATCCTTGAATGAGGTGCTGCGTTCAAGTTCACCTACATAAGCATTCATATTAAGATATAGGTACAACTCAGTGGTTTCCGGTACATCCGACTGAACATATAAAGTTGATTTTTCAGGATCGAGACCGGCTGCCAGATATTCTACCAATACCTGTTTTACATTACTATGAAGGTCAGACGGAGTAGGGTGTGTGGTTAAAGAATGCCAATCGGCAATAAAGAAAAAACAGTTATACTCACTCTGCATTTTTACGAAGTTCTGAATAGCTCCGTAATAGTTGCCCAAATGTAATTTACCGGTAGAACGTATACCACTAACAACAGTTTCCATGGTCGCGAAAGTAAGGAATTTTTATATTTTTGGTACCGATGAAATTGATATTGAAGAAAGCACACTGTTACCTGTACATGGGTAGCGTGGCGCTCTTCTACTTTTTGTTTTACCCTTTTCTTTGGCATTTTTCGCGTAAGCCATCCACTTACCCGCAAATGAATAAGTTCAGACGGTTGTGGGGATTTCTCAGTTCCGCCTTTGCAGGCATATTTTACAGCTTTACTTATGAAGTGCCGCTTGATCGTACCAGACCTTATATCATCTGCCCAAATCACACCTCAAACCTGGATATTACGGCAATGAGCCTGCTTGTAAAAAATGATTGCAGTTTTATGGGAAAAGAGGAGTTGACTGAAGGCCTGGTAACTGGCTTGTTTTTCAGAACGGTGGATATACCTGTCGATCGTGAGAGTAAAATGTCATCATACAGGGCATTTAAAAAGGCAATGGAAAAGCTGCAAAGCGGCATCACAATGATCGTTTTCCCGGAAGGAAAAATTTCAGACGATTACCCACCACAGCTACAGGATTTCAAAAATGGACCGTTCCGCCTGGCTATAGAAGCTGGCGTGCCGATAGTGCCAGTTACATCATTAAACAACTGGAAAATACTTTGGGATACAGGTATGAAGTATGGCAGTAAGCCGGGTATATGCCATATCTATGTGCATAAGCCTATCGAGACGAAGGGTTTAACCGTTGATGACGCGGATAATTTGCGGGATGAAGTTTATAGGATCATGAAAGAGAAATTTGAGGAACAAACCTTCTCTTAGTGCTCTCTGTATAAAACCTCAGTGAACTTTGTGGTTTAATTTTCACCACAGGGAGCGCTGAGAAAGGGCACAAAGTTCACAGAGATTATTTTTTGCCTTTAAAACAAGGGTTTCCTATTTTTGGGGTCGATGATCCTACCCCTTAAAAAACTCCATCGTCTTCTCTACAGGTTTAGTATTTCGTTTATATTTTACCTGCAATGGCCACTTATTAATTACGCCTCAAAAAAGCCATCCAGGTATCCTTTGCTCAACCGGCTGCGCAAGATATGCGCCGCATTCAGCTCAACAACTACAGGGATATTTTATAAAATACAATATGAGCAGCCGATCGACTGGTCGCGCACTTATATAGTTTGTCCAAATCATACCTCGAACCTGGATATCATGTCTGTCAGTAAGGCACTTAAGAATACTTTTTGTTTTATGGGGAAACATGAATTGCTGGATAATCCATTATTAGGCATATTCTTCAGGTCGATCGATATACCCGTTAATCGAGAAAGCAAAATGTCATCCTATAAGGCATTCAAACAAACAGGCGAGCGTTTGGCGCAAGGGACGAGTGTTGTAATATTTCCGGAAGGCACTATTTCAAAAGATTATCCGCCGCAATTGCAGGAGTTTAAGAATGGCCCTTTCCGACTGGCTATTGAGCTAAAAATACCTATTTTGCCTGTTACATCGCTGGATACATGGAAGGTAATGTGGGATTCAGGCAGCGTGTATGGCAGCAGACCGGGGATTTGTCATATATTTGTGCACAAGCCTATCGAAACAGCGCATATGACTGTTGAAGATGCTGATCTGCTGAAAGATGAGGTTTATAAGGTGATAAAACAGAAACTGGACGAAAATGAACATCGATAAGGAAACCGTAGAGAAAGTAGCCCATTTGGCACGACTGGAACTGGCTGAAGACGAAAAGGAGAAAATGATTGCCGATATGAATAAGATCCTCGGTTTTATGGATAAGCTGAATGAGATAGATACCTCAGGTATTGAGCCGCTCGTGTATATGACCAATGAGATCAACACGGTGCGCGAAGATGTGATAAAACATGAAGTTACGCATGAAGAAGCCTTGTTGAATGCACCTAAACACGATAAGGATTACTTCCTTGTGGCTAAAGTGATAGAAAAGTAAGACAGAGAATTTTTAAAAATGGAATTCTGCTGAGACAGTTAAAACAACAGCTATACCTAATAATAGATAATCCCACCAAACTAAGGCTAGTTGTGCCTTCTTATCGTCATAAGATTTGAAAGCTATTTCTCTGGCGTTTGATCAACCATATTTTGCATGACGAAAAATATTTTGTAATTTTAGGTTAATAATATCGCTTTGCCTAAACTGTAAAATATGAAAAAACAAAACGCCAATTTTTCTTCTGTACCCCATTAAACACAAATTCAATTTAATCTGATGGTTATTCCTTATTTGTGTTTTTATGATTGAAAATAGCTTTATTAATTACCTTTCTGAAATCTGCGTACTATCAAATGACTTGAAGGATGCCTTGGGTGCATTGCTTGTGGAAGAGCAGTATAAGCCGCACCAAATATTATTTGCACCGGGGCAGTTTGAAAATCGCCTGTGTTTTATTGAAAGCGGGCTGGCAAGAAATTACTATTACGACGAACATGAAGATGATCACACCGTCAAATTTTGGCGGCCGGGTGATATTATATTGTCCTACCAGGGATATTGGAGCCAGCCTGCATATTTTTATACGGAGCTAATAGATCACTCCCGGCTGGTGACACTTAAATATGATGATTTGCGTGTATTGATTACAGCATTTCCAGAAGCTTCGTTATTTATAAAAGATATATTAAAAAGCTTTCACGAGGAGGAACATCAGAAACAACGGCTTGCAGGTTTAAACGCCGAAAAACGTTTCCGCGAAATGAAAAAGAACAATCGGTTGATATTCCAAAAGGTCCCCTTAAAAATTATTGCCTCTTATCTTAATATGAGCCGCGAAACCCTAAGCCGGATAATTTCAAAAGGATAGGCGAGTGTTATTAAATAGTTTTTTGTGATAGTTAGCCAGTTTATTTGTGACTTTCGTCACACAGGAAAATTCTGATGATAGTATAAATTAGGTGCTGATTAATGTAACTAATAATTTAATTAAAATCAGAAATCATGAAAAAACAACTATTAGCTTTTGTGGTGCTATCAGCAATTTTGTGCACTGTTCAGATTCAGAATGCAAATGCGGTTAAAAGAAATCATCCTATTAAAAACCCGGAGAAGCATATTTCAAAGAAGCCCGCATTGATCTATGTTGGCAGATTGCCAGATCCTTATAATTCAACTATCCAATACGATTTATACGGATCAGGCGGTATTATAACAACAGCTTATGAAATTTCTGGTGGAGTAAATGTGGGTGCTGTATCGATAAGCGGCGGACTGTACCATGCAGAAACCGGAAATCAGTTAGGATGGTATGTAGACCAAGGCACCATAACCACCAGCTTTGACTCATTTAGTTTCTTCGAGGCTTTGTATGTTGATTTAAGCTAAGCGATGGCATTTTTATCCCAATTACTTGTGGTATAAATAATCCCCTGCTTTTTGACGCCGTTCAAATTTTAACCGCGCATTCCTCAATAAGCAGGGGTTTATTTTTAAATTTCGGATTAAGATTTTAGTATCTTAGAATTTTATTCTTTCTGTAACAAATCATTAGTTGTTACAGTCAAACCACGAAAAAACGGATGGAGCCATTAATTACTATTAAAGATATCGGGCGTAGATATGTGATCGGGACGGAAACTATTCATGCACTTAAGTCGGTATCTTTAACAATTCATAAAGGCGAATTCGTTGCGCTGATGGGCCCTTCCGGTTCGGGTAAATCAACCTTAATGAACATTCTCGGCTGCCTGGATACACCAACCAAAGGTGTGTATATCCTGAACGGCATCGACGTAAGTCACATGACCGACAATGAGCTGGCCGAGGTCCGCAACAGCGAGATCGGTTTCGTTTTCCAGACATTTAACCTGTTGCCTCGTAATACAGCGCTTGACAATGTGGCCCTTCCGCTTATTTACGCTGGCATTAACAAAGAAGGCAGGCAAGCACGCGCCAGGAAAGCCCTGGAGAATGTGGGGCTTGGTCATAGGGTAACTCATAAACCAAACGAGCTTTCAGGTGGTCAGCGCCAGCGTGTGGCCGTTGCCCGTGCATTGATTAATGATCCTTCAATCATCCTAGCAGACGAACCTACGGGTAACCTGGATACCAAAACTTCTATCGAAATAATGGGGCTGATCGAGGATATACATGCCAGGGGCAACACCATTATCTTAGTAACTCACGAAGAAGATATAGCTAAGCATGCCCATCGTATTGTGCGTATGCGCGACGGACTGATCGAAAATGACTATGCTAATACCGATATCCAAAAGGTAGACAGGAGTAAGATCGTTGCTGATGATGCCCACGAAGCTCCAATCAAAACAATTCCTAGCAATTAGAAGCCAGTCGTACAATAAACTCAGCTAGTTTAAGCGTAGTTTCGGGCATTATAGGTTTATGGTGACCTATAATGAGCGTATGATTAATGATCTCAATAATAATATCCTCGTGCCGTATATCCATTACCACATTCCTGAAATCGCGATCCATGGCTGATTCTGCTTTGTAGCGGTCATTCACCAGTACATAAAATGTGTCACTGAAAGCTTTATCATCATCAAAATCCAGCTCCACAGGATGTATTAGCTCAATAAGCTTATCCCTTAATGTTTCGGGGCGGATAAATGCACGTCCGCAATCCTTTTTCAGATAAGCCAGGCCCCAGCTTTGGTACTCGCGATAATTATACAGTTCGGGTAATTGTATGCCGCCTCTTTTTATTTTATCAATCTCGACAAACAATATGTAGCAATCGGTTCTGGCGTTTTTGATGGCATAGGAGCCTTTTACATCAACATTTTCACAACCATTAAAGGCTTCAAAATCTTCCAGGTGAAAGTCAATATCACCAGTATGCTCAATACGGAAATGGGATTTTAACAACTTATGCGTGTCATCGAAAGTGTCGATGGTTTCGCTGGTCAGGTTTACGGTATCAAATGGATAGTCCATATACAATAATAAAGAAAATGTCTGAACCTTGATTCATAGGATTTTGAGAGTACTTGATCTTATCCCATGCTATTTCCACCAGATACGCTCTTCTTTTTGTTTATTCTTTTCACTTTCAGGACTTATCAATATATCTCTTCTAGTTTGCCATCCATATTTTAAATATTTGCCAGCGGGTGAGAATTCACCCGCTCCAATATCCATATCTCCTGAATTTGGTATTCTGAAATCACCCCAGTTACATCTTTTTGTCAGACTACCGTTATACGATATCCATTGTCCCACAAATTGATTATTTGTATAACTATCAGAACAATCTTCTATATCGTTGTACTGTATTATATTTTTTTTATCTATGAAAAAATCGGACCTAACGGAACCCTTAAATACTCCACTGTGATTTTGAGTAGGGTTTTCTTGAAAATTATAATCTCCAAAAAGAATAAACTCTCCTTTATAGCCTTTATATTTATACTCGTCCTCGCACCCATGAAGTTGTGGATTAAACTTTCTGATGTTCGTGATTTTAATTGTGCCGTTAAACTCGTCAACATTATTCATTACCATTGATTTTCCATAGACATGGTAAATATCGGGAGATATTGAATCCCTTGTTACAGTAATTACCTTTATTCTCAGACGTTGATAATTTTCGCCAATAAAACCATAAATTACAGAGTTATCGGTATGTAATAGAAGCTTTGAAAAGTTGTAATTTGTCAAATCGTCTTTTAATTCCCTTTTTGACAAATGGGCGTTTGATAAAGTTTTCTTTTTAAATGCCTCTGACTCGGTTTGAGCATAGGTATGAAATGAAACCAGACAGATTATCGAAAAAAATAATAAGTGTCTCATAGTGATAAGTGGATTTGTGCTAAGTTAAAACTTGACAAGATAACTTTCAAAAATCAAGCACTAATTCGCTAATTACTTGTACGCTGCCATCGAACCGCAAGAACATGCGCAATTCGGATCACTTACACCAAGTTTTTTCAGGAAATACTGGTAAAAACCAATACGGTCATTCATACTGAAAACATTTTCACCCTGTCCGCATTCTACAGCGCCATTTATTATATTGATAGTCATGCCAAAGCCAGGTTTACGATTTTTTGCTTTATCATCAGCTTTGGGTTGCCATTTGCCAATCATTACATCATGAGCAGATGGTTTGTAGGTTTGTGGTGTCATCCAGAAATAGATGGCAACTTTGAAGGCAGTTACTGCATCGGTTTCCACCAGGTCTGGATTGTTGAGCAGAATGCTTTTATTACCAAAAATGCAATCTGAGGCGTAGCCATAGTTGCCATTGTAACTCAGTTGTAGTGGTCCGCGGCCATAGTATTTTTTACCGGGAACAGCAGGATATTCATCATTATCTGCAACGTATGGCAGTGAAGTATTGCTTTCGTGAATGAACATCAAGCCATCATCATATTTTCCGTTTTGCCCGTGGCGGGTTTCATGGGCAATGTTCGCGAAAAATGCTGCCAGTTCTTTTTTATCAGTTTGCAGATCTTTTTCGCTGCAAAAGTTACCGTAATCTACGACATAGGAGCTATCTGGTTTCTTTTTGGCCCAGTCTTCGTTCCAATCCTCGTCCTGCCGAACCACAACCGACTTGCCGGCATGCTTATCTGTACGGGTGATCTGGTAAACAGAAACAGCACGCTTAACCACCTTTATGCGGATATTGCTCATCTGCTGAATGGCTTTTATAAATGCCTGATAGCTGTAGAATTTGTCGTGCTGAGGAAAGAAATCATTAAATTGTTTTTCGCTCAAAAAACTGCTTACCGGGATATTGTTCGGGATTATGGGCTTATTATTAGCCCCGCCGCACTTAAAGCTCAGTAGTAAAAATGGTAAAAGGATAAAGCAGATCTTATTTAGAACGGAAATGGATTTCATGGGTAAATTTATTGACCAAATGTAATAACATTAGTATCATCTAAGAGTTTGGTCAGCGAAATCAAAATATAGTTTACAATGCCAAACCAAAATAATAAATTCGGGAACGAATGAAAATTTATACCAAAACGGGCGATAAGGGCTATACTTCACTGATAGGGGGAACAAGGGTGCCAAAACACCACCTCCGTATCGAAAGCTATGGTACAGTGGATGAGCTGAATTCTTATATCGGGCTGATACGCGACCAGGATATTGCTACGCACGATAAGCAAATATTGAAAGAAATACAGGACAGGTTATTTACTATCGGTTCGTCATTGGCTTCAGATCCGGAAAGGTCGAAAATGATCATACCGGATTTGCATCAAACAGATATTGAGTTGCTGGAAAAAGAAATGGATGCGATGAATGAGAAATTGCCTGAATTGCGTCATTTTATTCTGCCTGGTGGTAATAATGCCATCTCGTTTTGCCATATTGCACGTTGTGTGTGCCGCAGGGCAGAACGTCTGTCGGTAAACCTTTCGGCGGAAAGCACCGTAGAAGAAAAGGTGAATATTTACCTTAACCGGTTAAGTGATTATCTTTTTGTATTAGCCAGGAAGATCGGAAACGAGAAAAATATACCTGAAAATCAATGGATACCACGTGTTTAAAAAATTGAAAAAAATATTTGATAATCGACTTAAAAATATTATACTTTTGCGAAAATTGGTTTTACCTTAAATAATAATAATATATGTATTGGACACTTGAATTAGCATCACACCTGGAGGATGCACCATGGCCCGCAACAAAAGATGAATTAATCGATTATGCTATCCGCTCGGGAGCACCCGTTGAGGTTATAGAGAACCTTCAGGCCCTTGAGGATGATGGTGAGCCATATGAAAACATTGAGGAGATATGGCCTGACTATCCTACAAAAGACGACTTCTTTTTTAACGAGGACGAATATTAGCCCAAGCCCTAAGATATTTAGTTAGAAACCCTGTAACAACAGGGTTTTTTATTTTAGAACCTTTTGAATTTTTTTTGGTTATAGGTATTACATCATCTATTAACTCAAAAACATTCACAACATGAGAGGTTTACTTTACATTATTGCTGTCATCCTGATCATCGGGTGGGCAATCGGTTTTTTCGCTTATTCAGCAGGCGGAATAATTCACATTCTTTTGGTAATAGCAATTATTGCATTGCTTTTAGGCGTGATCAGGCGGGCCTGAAAAGAAATTCAAACGCGAATCAGCCATTCCTACAAGGAGTGGCTTTTTTGTTTTAGGAGGAATTCGGCAATAGCAATATCCTCAGGGTAGGTGATCTTGATATTCTGATAACTGCCGCCGATCAGGTTGATGTTGACACCTGTCTGTTCTACCACACTGGCATCATCCGTAAAATAGGATTGGTAGATCTGCAAATAAGCCTCTTTTAATTGGGCGACCTGGAAAGTCTGTGGGGTTTGTATCAGGTATATCTCATCGCGTACCAGGTTTACCGAACGGTTGTCTTTGATTTGTCGTACCGAATCGCGGCTTTTTATGGCGACAATGGCGTTACCGTATAAGGCGGCACACTCAAACGATTCGTCAATAATATCACATGTGATCAGTGGGCGAACGGCGTCGTGTACGGCTACTATCGCATCATCGCCCTCAATTGAAGCCAAGCCTGCCTTTACCGAATGAAAACGTGTTTCACCACCATCTACTAATTCATGAGGTATTTCAAACTGATGAGTTTGGCAAAGTCTTTCCCAATAATCATGAGAATCACCTGGAAGAACAACAATGATCTGGGGTGTGGTCTGGCAGTGATAAAATGCATTGATCGTATGCATCAGTACAGGAAGGCCATTTAATAACAGAAACTGCTTCGGTACAGCTGATTTCATCCTGCTGCCCGAGCCACCGGCTACTATGATGACGTAGTTAGACATCAGATTTAAGATATGAGATTTTAGATTTAAGACCAGAATAGCTCATTTGCGTCTAATTTATGAATTAGTCTCAAATCTCAAATCTCACGTCTCAAATCTAATTATATAATTAGCATAGCATCACCATAGCTATAAAAGCGGTATTTCTCTTTTACGGCTACCTCGTAAGCATGCATTACATTTTCGTATCCGCCAAACGCACAGATCATCATCAATAGGGTCGACTCCGGTGTATGGAAATTAGTAACCATTGAATTGGCAATGCTGAAATCATACGGCGGGAAAATGAACTTGCTGGTCCAGTCGTTAGCAGCTTTTAAAGTTTTGCTTGCCGAAACAGATGATTCAATGGTGCGCATTGAAGTGGTACCAACCGCGCAAATACGGCTTTTTCTTTCGATACCACGGTTCACGATGTCAGCCTGTTTCTGCTCAATAATATACTGCTCAGAATCCATTTTGTGCTTGGTCAAGTCCTCAACCTCAACCGGGCGGAAGGTTCCTAAGCCTACGTGCAACGTTACTTCGGCAAATTCAACACCTTTTAATTCAAGGCGTTTCATTAGTTCGCGGCTGAAGTGCAAACCTGCAGTAGGAGCTGCAACAGCGCCTTCGTGTTTTGCAAATATGGTCTGATAGCGTTCCTTATCTTCAGCGGTAGCTTTACGTTTGATATATTTTGGAAGCGGGGTTTCACCCAGTATTTCCACGTTGCGTCTGAATTCTTCATCGGTACCATCAAACAGGAAGCGGATAGTACGGCCACGGGAAGTGGTGTTGTCTACAACTTCAGCAATCAGCAGATCGTCATCACCAAAATATAGTTTATTACCTACATGGATCTTACGTGCCGGATCAACCAGTACGTCCCAAAGGCGAAGTTCTTTATTCAATTCTCTTAACAGGAAAACCTCGATGGTAGCGCCTGTTTTTTCCTTGTTTCCATATAAACGGGCAGGGAATACTTTGGTATTGTTAAGGATCATTACATCCTTATCGTCGAAGTAGTCTAATATGTCTTTGAATACTTTATGCTCAATTTTTCCGGAGTCTTTATGCAGTACCATTAATCGGGATTCGTCGCGGGTAGCGGCGGGGGTATGGGCAACTAGTGACTCGGGTAAGTTGAATTTAAATTGAGATAATTTCATATTAAAACAGATAAATTTTTAGGGCGCAAAGATACGCATAAATTTTGTTAAATTGGATGATTTTTTTATAGACGCTTTTAAGATAATTGGTAAACACAAGATATTAAAAATAGTGTGACCTAAATGTAACTAAATTGATATGTGATAGTCTTAATCAGGTATATTGCAATATAAATCTGTCTAATCGTTCCATATGCTGTTTTTTAAGCTGTTTCGCGAGAGTTTTGTGTTCGCTTATGATGCGCTAAGGCAAAATAAGCTTCGCACTATGTTGTCCCTGTTGGGGGTAACCATTGGTATTTTTACCATCATAGCAGTGCTTTCGGCAGTAGCTACTTTGCGGAATAATTTGCAGCGAAGTGTAAATAAACTAGGGAGCAACAGCATCTATATTCAAAAATGGCCATGGATAGGCGGCGAGGACTTCCCCTGGTGGAAATATTTGCAACGCCCTGTACCACGTTTGCATGATTTTGACGAAGTGCAAAGACGCAGTCAAACAGCCGAAGCGGTTTCCTATGAGATTAGCATTGATAACCGTGTAGTGAAATACCAGAGCAATACTGTTGAAGGGGCTCAGATCGATGCAGTGTCGCACGATCATAACAAAACCTGGAATTTCGATTTTCAGGAAGGCCGTTATTTTACGGACATGGAGTCACGGACCGGTGCGCCGGTAACCGTTATCGGGTTTGATATCGCGGCAAATCTTTTCCCTGGTGGCAATGCTATAGGAAAACAGATCAAAGTAATGGGACGCTATGTTACTATTATTGGCGTTTTCGCGAAAGAAGGCCAGGATATCCTTGGAATTTCGGACGACAAAGAGATATTATTGCCGCTGAACTTTGCCAAGAATATTGTCGACATACAGAATGAAAAATACAACCCGCAGATCGTAGTAAAAGGTAAAGATATTTTTACTGACGAGGACGTGGAAGCTGAGCTGGAAGGTATGATGCGCTCCATCAGGAGATTAAGACCAAACCAGGAAGATAACTTTTCATTAAACAAAACTACCTTACTTACCAATCAGCTGGATGTTGTGTTCAAAATATTCAACATTGTAGGGTTGATCGTAGGTGGGTTCTCCGTGCTGGTTGGAGGATTTGGGATAGCCAATATTATGTTCGTTTCTGTTAAGGAGCGCACCAACATTATCGGCATTCAGAAATCACTTGGCGCTAAAAATTATTTCATCCTTCTTCAATTCCTGATCGAGTCGATTGTGCTTTGCCTTGTGGGTGGCATAATCGGGCTGTTGGTTGTTTTTGCAGGCACGTTTGCCTTAAAGGCAGCAGCAGATGTACAGGTGGTGCTTGATATCAATAATATTATAGCTGGAATAACAACATCTATAGCAATTGGAGTCATTTCAGGTATCATCCCGGCGTATTCAGCTTCGAGGCTCGACCCTGTTGAAGCCATCCGATCGAATTAATTTTGATTGATTGAGTCGATCAGGTGAGTTGAACGCCATAAACTATTACAACCAATCCAACCACTACAACAAATTCAACCAAATATCAATGACGAGTTAAGTTAATGTTAATTCGGCCTGTAAAGCACATAATTTTTACAAATTGTCCACTTTGCCATCCTTTATAATACGTGGATTTAATTACATTTGCTTCGGTTAAAAAAAACGTCTATGTCGGAAACAGCGAAATTAATATTAGGTGATAAAACATATGAGTTCCCGGTAATTGAAGGTACAGAAAGCGAGAAAGCAATTGATATTTCGAAGCTTAGAGACCAAACGGGATATGTAACGCTGGATATCGGCTATAAGAATACCGGGGCAACGACAAGCTCTATTACATTTCTTGACGGAGAGTTGGGCATACTAAAATACCGCGGTTACCCGATAGAACAATTGGCTGAAAAATCGAGCTTTATTGAAGTGGCGTATTTGCTGATCTATGGCGAATTGCCTACTCAAGCGCAGCTAACAGATTTTCAATACCAGATCAGTCGCCACACGCTGGTGCACGAGGATATGAAGAAGTTTTTTGACGGTTTCCCGTCAAGATCACACCCAATGGGTCAACTTTCTTCTCTGGTATGCTCGTTGTCTGCTTTTTACCCTGAATCATTAAAATCAAACCAAACGACAGAGGAGCTTAACCTGAGCATTATCAAAATGCTGGGCAAAATGGCTACCATCGTTTCATGGATATATAAAAAATCACTTGGTCATCCATATATCTACCCGAAGAATAAATATGACTATGTGACCAACTTCCTGCACATGACTTTCGGTCAGCGTACGGAAGATATTGTGATCGATCCGGTTGTAGTAAGTGCAATGAATACTTTGCTGATCCTGCACGCTGATCACGAGCAGAACTGCTCTACATCAACCGTAAGGATCGTAGGTTCATCCGAATCAAATATTTATGCATCCGTTTCTGCCGGTATTTCGGCTTTATGGGGTCCGTTGCATGGCGGTGCTAACCAGGCGGTGATAGAGATGCTGGAAAAAATTAAGGAAGATGGTGGCGATACCGATAAATGGATCAAAAAGGCAAAAGATAAAAACGATCCATTCCGCCTGATGGGCTTTGGTCACCGTGTTTATAAAAACTTCGACCCTCGTGCCAAGATCATCAAAAAAGCTTGCGATGATATACTTGAAAAATTAGGAATTGATGATGAAGTACTGGAGATAGCCAAGAAACTGGAAGAGCACGCATTAAAAGATCCTTACTTTGTTGAGCGTAAATTATATCCTAACGTCGACTTCTATTCAGGCATCATTTATCGTGCATTAGGCTTCCCAACCGATATGTTTACTGTGCTGTTTGCATTGGGCCGCTTACCGGGATGGATTGCTCAATGGAAAGAGATGAAGGAGCACAAGGAACCTATCGGTCGCCCACGACAGATATTTGTAGGCGCAACCAATAAAGAATATTCAGATATCCAAAGCAGGGGTTAAAGCTGTTCAAATTATACAGAAGCTCGTCAGTATGGCGGGCTTTTTTTATCACCAAAAATATGAGAGCGAAGATATTAGTTTTTGTATTCCTGCTTTGTTGCCACCTGTTGTCGTTTGGGCAAATCAAGGTGACTTTCCTCGTTAATAAAATACCGCTAATGAAGCAGGCTGATACACAGGTATTCATTGCAGGTGATTTCAATAACTGGGATCCAGGCCATGCTGCCTTTGAATTTCAGAAGCAGAACGATGGTACCTGGCAGCTTTCAAAATTATTGAAAAAAGGCACTTATAATTACAAGATTACACGTGGCAGTTGGGAGAAAGTAGAATGCACAGCCGATGGTAAAAGCATTGATAACAGAAGCTTTAGGCTTACGAATGATACGACAATCAGGATAGATATTGCAGGCTGGCAGGACAATTTCAAACCTGAGGAAAAGAAGCATACGGCAAGCGCCAATGTGCACATCATAACAGAGAATTTTGATATGCCGCAGTTAGGGCGACAAAGGAGAATATGGATATATCTGCCTGCAGATTATGAAGCATCCCGCAAAAAATATCCGGTCATTTATATGCACGACGGCCAGAACCTGTTCGATGCTTACACTTCCGGTTACGGTGAATGGGGTGTAGACGAGATTATGGATAAACTTCTGCCAAAAGATCAATGCATTATTGTCGGCATAGATCACGGCGGAGATCACAGGATGACGGAATATAATCCTTATGATTCAAAATTTGGCAAGCCGGAAGGTGAGCAATACGTCGATTTCCTGGTCAAAACATTAAAGCCTTATATCGATCAGCGCTATCGTACCAAAACAGATGCGAAGCATACAACTATTGCAGGCAGTTCGATGGGGGGCCTGATCTCCTTTTATGCTGTACTAAAGTATCCTGATGTATTCGGTAATGGTGGCATATTTTCACCTTCATTCTGGATAGCACCAGAGATGTTCAATTACACGCAACAGCATTTGAATACCAAATCAAGATTCTACTTTGTTTGCGGCGATTCAGAAGGCGACGATATGGTAGAGCCAATGCAAAAGATGGTAAAGCTGGTCCGTTCAAAAGGTATAAACCAACAAAACTCTCCTGAGACGATTGCAAAAGGCGCTAAACACAATGAGAAACAATGGAATGGAGATTTTCCGACCTTTTATCAGTGGTTAACAGGAAATAAATAATTCCGAAATCCCAATTCCGCATTCCGAAATCTCTTAGTCCCCATCCTGCGAGGTATACAACCACGTCTCGGTATTGCCTACCGGCAGATTCACCATTTCGCCGCGATTTTGTTGCCACCAGAAACGAAGGCGCGGCTTTTCGTGATTGCCTATTTCGTTCATGGAATTGGCGTCGTACAGGCGACCGTTTACCATCACATATTTTATCTTTTCGCTGTTGCGGATATCAACCAATGGGTTAGCATTTAAGATAATCAGGTCTGCAAGTTTGCCCTGTTCCAATGAGCCTATCTCTCTGTCCATGCCCAAATAAGATGCACCATTCATAGTGGCACAACGGATGGCCTGCATCGGCGTCATTCCGCCTTGTGTCAGCATCCAAAGCTCCCAGTGTGCTCCTAAACCTTGTAATTGCCCATGCGCTCCCAGGTTTACTTTGGTGCCGCCGTCAGCTATCTGTTTAACATATTTGGAAACTTCTATATGCCCGTAATCGCCATATTCGGCAGTTACCCTGCGGCGTGAGCGGGCATCTATAATAGATTGGGGGGTAAAACTGAGCAGGTGCTCGTTTTTCCAAACCTCCGTACGATCGTACCAGTAATTTTCACCAAACAAACCGCCATAGCAAACGATCAGGGTAGGAGTATAACCTGTTTTGCTGGCGTTCCACAAGGTTTTCACGTCTTTATAAACCGGCACAACAGGAATATTATGCTCGATGCCCGTATGCCCATCCAAAATCATGGTCATATTAGTGAAGTAGGTTGATCCACCTTCAGGCACCACCTGCATCTGCAGTTCACGGGCGGCAGCAATGATCTGCTGGCGTTGCTCGCGTCGTGGCTGGTTATAGCTTTTTACTGAAAATGCGCCTACAGCTTTAAGCCTGCGAAGATTCGATAAAGCATCGTCAAGACTGTTGATCACCACCTTAAAATCGCCGTCTGCACCATATAAGATGGAGCCCGTTGAATATATCCTCGGCCCAACCATATTACCCGCCTTTACCATTTCAGACTGACTGAACACCATTTCCGTATTGGTAGATGGATCATGAGACGTAGTTACACCAAAAGCAAGGTTGGCAAAGTAGTTCCAGTCCTGCTGCGGCGAAATTCCATCAGGGCTCGGGTGCAAGTGCGCATGTACGTCAATAATACCCGGCATAATAGTTTTGCCATTAGCATCAAAAACCTTGGCATCAGCAGGAACCTGTATATCCGAAGCTTTTCCAATGGCCGCTATCCTGTTTTTTTCGATAATGATAGTACCGTTATCGACCACCTCGTCGCCTTTCATGGTAATGATACGAGCATTGGTGAACGCTATTTTGCCATCAGGGATGTCGGATTTTATTTTTAGGTTCAAATCAATGCCCACCGTATCGGCAACTTTGGTTTTATCGTCACCGCCATCCACAAAAGGGAATGCACTGTGAATATCGCGGACAAAGTATTTTGGTCCCAGCGTCCACATCAATTTCTGGCTGTCCTTGCTCCAGTGGAGATAGGTGCCGGCATCGCGTGTCAGCTTGTCGAGCGGTATAGCTTTGTTACTTGCCGACAAGTCCTGCGGACTACCGGTGTAGACCATCGGAGTAATGTAGCAGTTGAAAAGCTCAGTAAACGCCATCCATTTACCATCCGGGCTGGGAGTAAACTGTGTTGTATATTTTGAGGTATATAACGTCTTTTGATTAGCGCCGGTAGTATCCATCACCATAAAGGTCTTTTTCTCACCATCGCTGCTTTGGTAATAGATTTTTGAGTCATCAGCAGAATATTGCGGCCAGATGCCGTTATTGATGATCATTTTGGGTTTACCGCCCGTTGCAGGCATTACATAAATACCCGGATTTTTACCGAAAGCATACCCTAACACATCATTACCCTCGCCTTTGCGGAAAACGATCTTATCGCCTTTGCTAGAGAATTTTGGGGAGTAATACAACCCTTTATCTAATGTAAGCCGGGTGATAAAATGTGTGGTCAGATCAATCCTGTTGATCGAGCCTTTCAGCTCATCGTTCCAGTCAACATAAATTAATGATTTACCATCCGGACTAAATTGGGGCTCGTATTCAAAATCGGCAGTACTGTCTATGCGTGCAGGCACCCCGTCCGGCAGTGTCTTAATGTAAATATGTCCTGCTGCATTAAATGCTACCTGTTTGCCATCTGGTGAAGTGGTTAACTGCCGGATCATTTTGGCCGTAAATTCATCCTGGAAAACTTTTTGCGGGAAATGAAGGGCATCGGTTATGGTTTGATTTGAAGTAACTTCAAAAGGCACTTGTACAGCGTTTAAAGTCGCTATATCAAGGTTCCATATCTTGCCTTTGGCATAGAAAATGATGTTCTTGCTGTCAGGTGTCCATCCAAAATTGGGGTAAACACCAAATATTGCCCATGTTTCCTGCTGATCTTTTGACAACTCGTCGTATACCGACCATTCTTCGCCTGTTGCCAGGTTGTGCAGGTATAAAACGCTCTTTAGTCTAACGCGCTTCACAAACGCTAGTAATTTACCGTCAGGCGATATCTGCGGACGGCAAGCGCCACCGGCACCGCCGGTCACGGTCTCTATTTCGCCTGTTTCGCGATTCAGTCTTTTAATAGCATAAATGCCCTGGTATGGGTCTTTGTTATATTGAAAATAAGGGCCTGGGGTAACGTCCTCGCTCCAGTAAACATATTTGCCATCAGGCGAAACGATAGGTTCACCAGCATCCTCCTGGTCATTTTTGCGTTTGGTTAATTGAATGCCTTCACCACCTGTTTTATGGTATAGCCACATTTCGCCAGCACCCAAAGAACGTGTTCCTGTAAAGTGCTTACGTGCAACCAGGTATTGCCCATCAGGTGTCCATGACGCATTGTTCAGCAACCGGAAGGTTTCTTTGGTGATAGGATGTTTATTGGTTCCATCACTGTTCATGATCCAGATATTATCACCGCCATCTTTATCGCTGGTATAAGATATCAGTTTACCATCGGGACTGTAACGCGGCTGTATATCCCACGATTTGCCGGAAGTAAGTATGGTAGCTTTACCGCCTTTGATCGGAATGGTATAAATATCACCCAATAGGTCGAAAACTATATTTTCGCCATCAGGACTCACATCCAGGTTCATCCACGTACCTTCGTCGGTATTGATGCTGACCTTTTTTACTGGTCCGGGAGGGGCCTCCACGTTCCATTTTTGGGCATAAGATATATTGATTGATAGGGAGATTAGTATAGATAGAACCAGATATTTCATAAGGTATCAATATGTTAACGCCGCGAAGTTAAAAAATAATGAGCCATTTAAGGGACTTTGAATTTCGAATTTAAATTTCACGACTATGTTGCAAGTCGATTACTAAATCCGAAATCGTACATTCGAAATCCGAAATTGACGAATGACCATCCAGCAAATATTAAAGCATTATTGGAACCACGATAACTTCCGGCCATTGCAGGAGGAGATCATCCAATCTGTTTTATTGGGACAAGATGCATTAGCTTTATTGCCTACAGGTGGAGGGAAATCGATCTGCTTCCATGTGCCAGCATTGGCTAAAGATGGTTTGTGCATTGTGGTTTCGCCTTTGATCGCCCTGATGAAAGACCAGGTAGAAAACCTTAAAGCAAAGGGTATTGAAGCAGTTGCCATTGTCTCCGGAATGAGCAAGCGCGAGGTGGATATTGCCTTGGATAATTGCGTTTACGGCGGAGTTAAGTTTCTGTACTTATCTCCTGAACGCCTCCTTTCCGAACTGGTTCGTGAGCGGATAGCATACATGAACGTAAACCTGATTGCTGTTGACGAGGCGCATTGTATATCTCAATGGGGTTACGATTTCAGGCCACCTTACTTGCATATTGCCGATCTGCGTGAGATACATCCCAATGTTCCGGTATTAGCGCTTACAGCCACTGCGACAGCTGAGGTTTGTGATGATATTCAGCAAAAGCTTTTATTCAAACAGCCCAACGCTTACAGGAAAAGCTTTGAACGGAAAAATATTAGCTATGCAGTGCAGAACGAAGAAAACAAGCTGCGCAAGTTATTGGACATCGCAAGAGGGGTAAAAGGAAGTGGCATTGTATATGTACGCAGCCGAAAGGAAACGGTTGAGATAGCCAAATTTTATGATGAGAATGGTTTCAGCGCCGATTTTTATCATGCAGGCCTGACAATGGAGCAGCGATCAAAAAAACAGGAGGAATGGAAAGCTAATAAAACCAGGATCATTGTAGCTACCAATGCCTTCGGGATGGGAATTGATAAGCCGGATGTCCGTTTTGTGATCCATAAGGATATGCCCGAAAGCCTGGAAGCCTATTACCAGGAAGCAGGCAGGGGCGGGCGCGATGAAAAAAAAGCTTATGCTGTGTTGTTATACAATTATGCCGATCGTCTAAAAAACGAAAAGAAGTTATTGACCAACTTTCCATCGGTAGAGGAAATCAAGCTGGTTTATCATCATTTGGGCAGTTATTTTCAATTGGCATATGGAACAGGTGAGGGGGTAAGCTTTGACATCGATCTGAGTGATTTTTGTGCCCGACACAAACTTGAACCAAATAAAACGCTGAACGCGCTGAAGTTTTTGGAGCAGGACGAATACCTATCCTTTAATGAAAGTGTGTTTTTACCGTCCCGCTTCCGCTTCGAGGTGCATAACGAAGAGCTATATAACTTCCAGATACAAAACGCTTCGTGGGATCCCTTTATTAAAACCTTACTACGTTCCTACGGTGGTTCATTTGAAAACTATGTCCGGCTGCGCGAGTTTGATTTGGCCCGGCGCAGTAATCTGAGCGTTCAGCAGGTAATAGAAGGTTTAAAGCAATTGCAGGAAATAGGTATCCTAAACTACCTGCAGCAAACAGATATGCCCCAGGTAACTTACCTGAAACCACGCTTGCAGAATAATGAACTGGTGATCAACAAGCGTTACATAGAAGAACGCAAATCCATCTACCGGAAGAAACTCGAAGCTGTATTTGCTTATGCCGAACATAAAAAATGCCGCAGCCAAATGTTGCTGGCCTATTTTGATGAAACCGATGCTGACAAATGCGGTGTATGCGACGTTTGCCTCGAAGAAAAACGCCTGAGAAATCTTTCTGAAACATCTGATAATATTACCGATGAAATAGCTCACTTGCTCAGCGTCGATACACTCACTATCGATGACCTGATGAGTTCCATCAAAAGCGGCACCGAAAAAGACCGCATCGAAACTATCCGCACCCTGCTGGACGCAGGGAAGATAAAGACGGATGGGGAGAGATACTACCTCTGATTCTTTTGGCTACTCATCATCTTCATCATTTTCTTCCTGAAAAACCGGGTATTTTTGACGATATATTTTCGCATCCATATCCTTTATCGAAAATACTTTTTTGCCATTTTCATACTTTTTATCACTATTTATCCAATCCGAGTGGTAAATATCTATGTTTGGTTGGTGAATAATATTACCCCATTCTTCATATTGGGAGAATCTTAAAAGTGTGCCGTTTTTATCGAATTCTTTTCTGTCAATAACAAACGTTTTCCGTTCATCTTTTTTATGCTTTGTCTTGTCTCTCCATTTGTAAATAAAATGCATTTGACCATTTGGAAAATATTCAACCTTTTTTGTTTTAGATAAATCACTTTTTACACTTCCATCGGGATAATACACCTTAATCCGTCTAATGTATTTCGTTAATGATTCATCGCGTTTGATCTTACCATTAGGGTAAAAACTCATGGCCTCATACTCATGATAGATCATAAATGACTTGTTTTCACCGGTGTAAAACCTAAGTTTATTTCCAAGGCTGTCGAAATCTGTTACAATTACAGTTTTACCAGATTTGATTGTTCTGCTTTTCAATTTCCCATTGTTGTAGAAAAGAGCAATACTATCTTGCGGATAGCCTCGCTTGAAAACTCCTCTCATTTCGAGAGCACCATTTTGATAAGAGTATTCCTGGTAGCCATTAAGTAGACTGTCACATCGAGAATATAGGGGAGGGGTATCTGTAGCTCCAGTTACAATCAAACCATGGTCCGGCTCTTTAAACCGGAAAACGAAAAGGCCGGTATCTCGTATATTAAATACTGTGTCAATAATAGGTCCCAATGCCCAAATTTTATATTTACCAGAATCAGGCAAGTAAACAATACCACTTTTGGGGCTGTAACTTGTGTCTAAATTGCCTGAGATTTTATAAAGCGAATAATTCGAATCTAATTTTTCCTCGGTAGTACAAGCTTTGGTACGATAAAGTTTAAAGCGAATAGTTTGACCGGAACAAAGGTTTGTCAACATGCACAATAAGAAAAGCAATATGTATTTCACGTATAACAAGGTAAGGTTTGCTTTAAATATATAAAATTTTTAATAATTATTAGCAAGTAAAATACAGCTATCTGCGGAAATACCCTGCATCAACCTCTTCAATCAGTTGGGAATCATTTAATCCTAAAGGTTCTTGTTCAGATAATTTTTTCACCGACCAAAATCCCCGGTTTACCGGGAAAACCCTGCTGTACAACTAATAGAGGCCTTTTCGCTGTAACGGATCTTTTCTGTGATCGTCTTATGGGTGTATTTAGAAACAAACAAATTGACAATCAAAATATTAAATATCATGAAAACAAGAATTTTTTCCTTAGTAGCTATTGCAGCAGTAGTTTTAGGAGTAAGCAATATCACCTTCGCAGCAACAAAAGATTCAGCTGCAAACAACAGTGAAGTTAGCACTGTATTGAAGGTAAACAAGATCAGCAAGATCGAAGTTCGAGGTAACGTTGAAGTGTACCTAACTGATGGCTCAGATGACCAGGTTAAAGTGTACAACCGTTACTATTCAGAAAGCGCTTTGATCCAGAACAACAACGGTACACTGCGTATCTCATCTTTCGCCGATCAGAAACTGGTAGTTTGGGTTAAAGCTGAACAATTAACTTCAATTGCCGCTTATGACAATGCTGAAGTAAAATCATTCGGTAAGATCTCTCCGCTTGAAATGGAAGTAACTTTACACGACAATGCTTATGCTAAATTAGATGTAGAAGGTTACAGCATGAACATCACCGTAAGCAACCGCGCAAAAGCTGACCTGGCCGGTAACGTTGATCACTGCAACTTAAAATACGATCACTCAGCATACGTAAACAGCACCAATTTTGCTGCAGCAAACATCACCAGGACAGTTGATGGAGTTGTTAAAAACGAAGACCTGGTAACCTTATAATCACCACTTGCAAAAGTTCAACATATACACCCCAAGCCGTCCCGAGATATCGGGACGGCTTTTTTATGAGCACGGCCTATATTATTTAACTGCAATTGTTCCGGTAAACTCGATAATCGGACTTTCTGAGCCTCGTCTTGCAGTTATGGTCAATGCCGCACTACCTGATTTTAATGCGCCAAATTCCCATACATCTGTTCCGAAATCTCCAACGACCATCTTATTTGTAGGTGGGATATTAATATGGCTATTTAGCCTTAGTAACGTTGAGTCATATTTTGGCGGATCGAATTTATAGCCGCCATCACCGGGATTTCCAAGGCTTACCTGCAATTTTTGACCGTTTAAAATATTTACGGTCTTGCCATTATTTGAGGCATTAATTTTTACTACAGATGAGTTTGAGTTATTCTCCTTTTTGCATGATGCCAATACACCAGCAAACGCGACAATGGCTACTAAGGTTAGGATAGTTTTACTTTTCATATTTTGGATTAAAGGTAATAATACGTATTACGCAGGATATTCTCTATATGAAACACTGGATCAATAAAAAGAGGTTGTAAATATAACGTTTACAACCTCTTCCAAAAAACAACTAATCTCTGGTTAACTAGTCTCTGATTAACTAACTATTGCACATCCCACCAAACGCGACTTGTTATTTTATCGCCACCGGTTAAGCGCGCTACGGCAGCATTATAATTTGTTCCATTAGAAATCTTTTGATTCTGCGGGTAGTTTAATCGTCGTGGTATGGTACCTGCGGTAACATTCCCCGGATAATTTACAGGCGTTAATTTCGGCAGGTCGCCGCTACGCCGGTAATTGGCATAAGCTTCGTACTCGTCCATTAATGTGCAAAGCCAGTATTGCGTGTTAATTTGGGCTAGGCCTGCTGCGCCACCCTGGTAAGCATTGTTATTCAGGTAGTCAGTTATTTCGCCGTCGCTGTCGTCAATGGTGGCAGCATCGCCGTATGCTGATAGCTGTGTTATTGCTGCAACTACACCATTATTATAATGTGTAGCAGCGTCGCCACCTATACCCCAGCGATTAGCTGCGTCGGCTAATAAAAATTCTGTTTCTGCGTAAGTAAGGATAAGATCCGGGGCTGCTGTGTTCAATATATTGCCATTTACGGTTGAATAGCCGTGAATACCTAAATCTGGCTTATAAAGTGTTGGGCCAAGCTTGGTAATATCTAAAGTTGGATTATTGCCACCTACAATATACCCGGACGGCATACCAAGCTGGTTTTCTGGTGTATTATCAGTGGTTACGGTTACATTTCCGTCGTCATCTGTAGTGCTGGTATATATCCAGGCCACAACAGGCAATCGGGGGTCGCCGTTGGTTTGCATGTTATCTATAAATGTTTTAGACAACCTGAAATCTGTACTGTCGTTACCAAATATTTCAACAGCATCCCTGTTTGCGGTTAAAGGAACACCATCCTGGTGCTGAACGATGGCGTTATCATCATTACTGGTCATAGTCTTGCCTATTACCTGGGCTACGTATTTTTGGGCAGTGGTAGGGTCTACTTTTGTTAAGCGCATGGCTATGCGCAATAATAATGAGTTGCCGAACTTTTTCCACTGGCCGATCTGATCGCCCGATTGAGAATATAAGATGTCTCCTGTAGGTTTATCAGCATTAGCGTCAAGACTGTCGGTAGCTTGCGATACTTCTTTCAGCAGGTCGGTATAAATATCCTGCTGCTTATCGTATACCGGGGTAAAATTGCGGGTATAATATCCCAACCCTGCCTGTGAGTAAGGTATATCGCCGTAAAGATCAGTTATCTGCTCAAATACCATTGCCTTCATTATGCGCGACATCTGATGAAGGTTTTTGTATTCAGGCTTGTTGGCAGTTAGGGTGTATAATTCAACTACAGGCTGAACGTCCGAAGTATAAGAGTCCTGGAACATTTCGCCCATAGCGCCGATATTGCCTAAATATTTATCGCCATAGTAAAAGCCGGTACTGGTAGATGCAGTATGCTGTATAAAGCATCCTACCGCTCCCCATTTTGTTGCCCATTGGCTGCCTCCATAATCAAGCGGACCACTATACATCAATTGTACGGTGGTAAGTAAAAGGTTTGGGTCATATTTATTTGCCAGTACCTGGTTCGGGTTCTTATTGACGTCTGCCAATTCCTTTTTGCAGGATGCAACAGCAAGCGCTATAAATGCGATGGGTATTAAATATATTGATTTGAATTTCATGTCTTTAATTTTTAATGTTAGCACCTGTTTGCTTATAATTTTACATTGAGGTTAAAGCCAAATGTCCTGGAATACGGAACTGCTGGTGCCTCAAGGCCCGTTGTATACACTGACGCCGAGTAGGTTGATTCAGGGTCAACATTTGGCGTGTGTTTCATAAGGGTAGCTACATTGTGGCATACAAAACTCAGGCTAAGGCCATGTATTTTATTATTAAATAGCGAGGGCGGAAAATCGTATCCGATGATAAGCTGTCTGAATTTGATGAAGCTGTCGCTGTAAACGAATTGACCCTGGTCGGCAAATGCCCAGTTATTATAATATTGCTGAGCATTTAGCTGCGCGGTACCAAAAGTACTTTCGCGGCCAGGTAAAGTTAGTTTGGAAAGTCCTTGCTGATAAGCTACGATATTGGTATTGGAAAATATTTTCCCGCCAAATTTGCCATCAATCAGGAATCCAAGGCGGAATCCGTTGTATCTGAATGTGTTATTGATACCTGCAGCATAAGGATTTTCACCAGAACCAAAGTCCCGGGGGGTGGCATCGTTGGGATTAGGTGTACCTAATGCCGGATCGATAACGATCTTTCCATTGGCGTCTCTGGCCGGATCATAAGCTATAATCTGGAACGGTTCTTTGCCTACTATCTGCTGAGTATAAGAAAGTGAGCCCCAGTCCTGAGCCTCAGAACCTAATGTGATTGATGTTTGGTCGTTGCCTAATGACACTACTTTGCCTTTTAAATAGGTAGCGTTCAGGTCAATGTCCCAGCTAAATTTACCGGATTTTACAGGCGTTCCACCCAGATCCAATTCAATACCATTATATCTCAAAGAGCCTACATTGAGCAAGGCTGACGAATAGCCAGAAGTATAGTCAATCGTTACCGGTACAATGTCGTCAATAACTTTTTTCTGATAAACCGCCAGGTCAAATCTCAATCTGTTTTTGAAAAAATTCATCTCTGTTCCCACCTCAATTTCTCTGCGGGATGAAGGTCGTAAAACGCTATTCGGAACCTGGCCATTTCCTGCTACGCCAATAGGGTATACGCCACCGTCAGGAGTATTCAACGTGCCCTGTAAGCCATAGGTTTGTATAGTTTGGTAAGGACTGTCTGCCGCGCCACCCACATTAGCATAGCTCAGGCGTAACTTACCAAGGTCCATTGCCGGGATGTGCACCAATTCAGAGAAGACGAACGAACCGCTTACCGATGGGTATAAGTAATCCATTTTACCCGGTGATAGTGTGGAATACCAGTCGTTACGCCCGGTCACTGTTAAATAAAGGAAGCTTTTATAATTCAGATCGGCACTTCCGTAAAGCGATTGATATTCTTCATTATTTATGGAATGGCTTTCCTGCGGGTTTTCAAGGTTGCCAATGGTATATAAAGAAGGGATAGCAAAATTATAACCACCTGCATTCAAATACTCCTGGGTTGATTTCCTGTAGTTGGCGCCCAATAAAATATTTAAACCAAAATCCTTACCCAATTTGAATTTTTTTCCCGTGGTCAGGTCGATATTTAATTCAGTTTGCTTCACATTTTGCTCAAACATATCGCCAACAAAACCTTCGTCTATCAGGTAACCGGTCCCCGGCGGCTCAATATTGGTGTTACGGTCGTTGCTGTAATCGTCGGCCACCTGGAAATTAATAAAATAGCCGCTGTCAAAAGTATATTTCAAAACAGCCGAACCTGTGAAACGATTACGATGGATGGCCCCCTGCAATTGATAGGCGGCGAAATATGGGTTGGTAGTATACGGATCGGCAAAAGGATTTAATTCGACGCCGCTGTCACCTGCTATTGTACCATCACCATTGGGGCCTGCCAGTGTCTTGATATTTATATTGGGAGGCAGAAACATAGGCCCCCAGTTCAGGTTACCTACTGCGTCAGAAACATTAGGCGCATTTTTAGTGTACTCGGTAACATATTGAGAGTTAAGATCGAGGGTTAAGTTTTTTCCCAATTTGAGATTGGTTGTCTGGTTGAAGGTCATGCGCTTTAAACCAGCATTTGGCACATAGCTCGCATCATTTAAGTTACCAAAAGAAAAGCGCGTTGCGCCGTCATCGCCAAAACCTTTACTGAAAGCGAATGTATTGGTAAAGTTGCCGCCATCACGATAAAAGCGCTTCATATTTCCTTTGGCGGCTTCAGAATAGGGCCTGGAAACGCCATCAAATTGCGGTACCGAGGAGCCGTCCATTTTTGCACCCCAACTTGATTCCATTGATCCAAGTGCATCGGCGGCATTGATAGGCTTGGCACCGTTGCTTCCCTGCCCGTATACTGTCTGAAAATCGGTTTCGTCAAGTACTTGTTCCCTTACGTAGTTTGAATTTATTTCTACGCCCAGGCCTTGCCCACTTTTACCTTTTTTAGTGGTGATCAATATTACGCCGTTTGCACCGCGGTAACCATATAATGCGGTAGCCGATGCACCTTTTAATATAGAAAGGGATTCTATATCATCAGGATTTATATCACCAATGCCGTCGCCGCCATCTTTACCGCCGTAACCGCCACCAACGTCAGTAGTAGCATAGTTATTGTTGATCAACGGGATGCCGTTAACTACATATAATGGCTGGTTATTCCCTGTCATGTTAGTAATACCGCGTATTACAACGTTTGATGCCCCGTTTGGTCCAGTGGCAACACCACTCACACTCACACCGGCTACACGGCCCTCGAGGCTGTTTACAAATGTGTTTTCGCGTGCCTCTGTAAGCGAGGCGCCTTTTACCTCACTCACGGAGTAACCGAGTGCACGCCTGTCTTTACTTTGGTTCATCGCGGTAACAACTACGTCTTTTAGTTGGCCGGCAGTTTGGGCCAACCTGATATTGACCGTTGTTTGGTTGGTTATATCAACTTCGCGAGTCTTATATCCTATATAGGAAAAAACTAACGTAGCGGATGCTGGCACAGTTATACTGAAGTTCCCGTTGGCATCAGTGGCTGCGACTGTTTGGGTGCCTTTCACTTTTACAGTAACACCCGGAATGGATTCGTTAGAGGTCGAATCTTTTACACTGCCTTTTATGGCCGTTTGTGCAAAAGCAGCGCAGGCTGTTAACAGGATAATTGCAGTCTTTATCAGAAAGACTTTAACAGGAAGATGAAATTTGTGGTAGTAAAGATTTTGTTTCATAGTTTGAGATTAAGGTGGAAGATGGTTGGTTAAAGAACATTGCGGCATCATTGGATGCCGGGTATAGGTATACAGAGTTTCTTTGCAGGGGAAAAAGAAACGCTTGAGTTATTATCAGAAAGCTTAATTAATCAGGGGCAAATAGCTGTATTGGCTAATTTAAAGGGAATTACAACATCTAAATTTATACAATTAGGCCAAAAATTTATACAAAATGCTTTTTTGGTGTAACTTATTTGATATAAAGTAAAAGGAATTCCACCTCGCGGCGCTCTCCAACCACCCACCCACGAGAATTTTCACCGACAGTTTTCAGCCGTTCACCGGGAAAATATGGCCGTACATCTAATAGTCGGGTTTTGGCTGTAACGTTTCTTTTTTGGGGTCGTCTTATGGGTGTATTTAGAAACAAACAAATTGACAATCAAAATATTAAATATCATGAAAACTAAATTTTTATCCTTCGTAGCTATCGCAGCAATAGTATTAGGAGTAAGCAACACAAGCATCGCAGCAGTAAAAGACAGCGCAGCTGCAAACAATAACAGCGAAGTTAGCACCGTGTTAACTAACGTAAGCAAGATCAACAAAATCGAAGTTCGCGGAAACGTTGAAGTATTCGTATCAGACGGTTCAGCCGACCAGGTAAAAGTATACAACCGCTACTATTCAGAAAGCGCTTTGATACAAAGCCAGAACGGTGTATTGCGTATCTCATCTTTCGCAGATCAGAAACTGGTAGTTTGGGTTACCGCAGCTCAGTTAAGCGCTATCTCAGCTTATGATAACGCAGAAGTTAAATCATTCGGTAAATTATCACCAATAGAAATGAACGTTACTTTACATGACAACGCTTATGCTAAATTGGACCTGGATGGTTACAGCGCAGATATCACTTTAAACAACCGCGCTAAAGCAGACTTAAATGGTAACGTTAAAGAATGTAACTTAAAATACGATCATTCAGCTACTGTAAACAGCACAAACTTTGCTGCTGAGCACATTACAAAAACAGTTGACGGATTGAACAGAAATACCACAGAAGATATCGCAGTACTTTAATCCTACTTTTGCAAAAGTTCACCATATATTCAGAGAGCCGTTCTTGTAAATCGAACGGCTTTTTTTACTTTTGGTGTAACCAGATCCTATTCAAACAAGTCCAACCATAAAAAACAATACTATGAAGAAGCTATATTCAACCGCAATATTAGGTGTTGCCGCCTTGTCACTATCTGTTTTGTCATCGTGCAGATTTGGATGTGTAAAAGGGTCGGGCCACCAGGTAACCGAAAATCATAAAGTAGATAATTTTACCAAGCTTGATATTTCAGGCGGCTTTAAGATCAACCTGAAACAGGACAGTAGTCTGACAGTATCGGTTACAGCTGACGATAACCTGATGAAATATATCCATACCAGCTCAAACGGCGATAAACTGCGCATTTATTCAAAAAAGAATGTATGCGGGAGTGGTGAGATCGTACTCAATATCGGTGTAAAGAATTTGGATGAAATTAAGACTTCAGGTGGCATCAATTTAGTTACCGACGGTAAATTGAATACCAAAGACCTTCACCTCGAACTAAACGGGGCTAGCAGAGTTGATATGGACCTGAATGCGGCCAACGTGCTTACCGAAGGCAGCGGATCAACCGACATGACACTGAGAGGACAGGCCACATCACACAAAATTGAATTTGCAGGCAGCGGCAAAGTAAAAGCCGGCGATTTTGTAGTAGGTAGCTATGACATAGAAACTACCGGTGCAAGTGACTGTGTAATTAATGTGTTAAAAGACCTGAATGTAAATACCACCGGTGCAGCAGATGTTAAATATCGTGGTAACCCAACAAGTGTAAATACCAGCAAAACCGGTGCTGCAAGCGTGACCAAGATCAATTAAGCGTTTATCGGATAGATTTAAGAAGCCTCGCAAATGCGGGGCTTTTTTGTTGGGCTTGCCCCCGGCTGTCGCCCTGAGCCATGAACTATAAGCCACCCGCTGACAAAACACTGTCACCACATCCCACAAACAATACTGTTATCTTTGGATACACCAATCATAGCAAGTTAACCGGTTAATTAGTCAACCAGTTAACCAGTCTGTTGCCTCCCCAAATTCACGTGAAACTACGCGGCAAATACCGTTAAAACACTCGCCAATATCCAGGCAACACTTTATACTATTACATAAGGAAACGGGATGCTGTTGCCCATCAGACCGACCTTAAAACCACGCTTATGAAAAACAAAATTCAACCAAAACGGCAATAGGGCCATAGTGCTCTTAAACGCGAAACCTGTTTTATCCTTCCATTCAGCGATCAAACAGTGTATCGTTTTCATCTCAATTTATTTACTCTTAAAATCTATAAGTCATGATCAAAAAAGTAATCATTTACTTGTTATTGTTTTCCCCTTTGGTAACCTTAGGGCAAGTAACTTCATTTAACACCCGGACAGGCGCCGTAGTACTTAATTCAACCGATGTCACTAACGCCATGGGATATACCCCGGCTAACCTGGCGTTGACATCAAAAAAAATGACCATCGCAGGCATCAGAGCTTTATCAGGAGCTTTGCCGACCAATTATTTCAGCACAACTGATTTAGGCCAGGAAGGCGAATGGTATTATGATAGCGGCGATATACTCACAAATGATAATACAGGAACTGTGCTTGTTACCTCTGATGGTAAACGTATCAAACGCATTTACAGCGGATATATCAATGTAAGATGGTTTGGCACAAAAGCAGATGGTACAACCCCCGACAACACAGCTATTCAAAATGCGCTAAATTTGGCCGGGCCTATTTTTATCCCCGCCGGAAACTATGCTATTGATCCCACCCATGGATTAAAAGTTAAATCAAACACTTGTTTAGTCTTAGATAAAAATGCAGTCTTAACTACAACACCACAGAGTGGTGCCAGTTTGTATGAGGTTATACAATTGGACACCGTTTCCAACATAACGATTAAGGGGGGTACAATTGTAGGAGACAGATTGACACATAGCGGTACGCTGGGGGAACATGGTCACGGATTGGCAATTTTCTGTTCAACAAATGTAATTGTAAACAACATGGCTGTTAATAATTGCGCCGGCGACGGAATATATGTTGGAGCTTCTGATACTTCGTCGACAATATCTTGTAAGAATCTTACTTTCAACAATGTCTCACTCGATAATAATTATCGCAATGATATGAGTATTACTTTTGCTGACGGGGTATTTATAGCTGATAGTTATTTTACGAATGCTAACGGTACCGCCCCGCAAGCAGGAATAGATTTAGAGCCAAACGCATATTCGGTTATAAAACAGGTAGTAAAAAATGTTACTATCACCAACTCTTTCTTTACCGGAAATAGAATTTACGGTATTTTGTTGACAAAGCAATCGACTTGTATTATTGATAATATACACATTAGTAATAACAGCATAATAAATAATGGCGAAAATGGGATGTATATAACAGGTGTGACAAATTCGCTGTTTACCGATAATTTTGATAGCGATAACGGCTGGGATAGTGCCTTAAATGCGGATGTAAACATAGATAATGGCTCTACAGACAATGTTTTTCAGGGTAATAGTGTTAAGGCTGGTACTTTAAACACCAATAAAATAAGATATTCTTTTAAATTGTTGGCCGGCTCAACAAAAAATTATATCACCAGCAATGATTTGGAAGAAGGGGGAACGGTTGCCGATATTACTGATGCCGGAACAAATAATATCATTATTTTCAATAAAGACCTGGCAAACAATACCACGGTTAACAATGCCATATTAACGCCGGGTTCAACTAGTAACACCATGACCAGACCTACCGTGGGCGCAACAAGAATAACCGGCGAAATAGCAGGCTACAGTAAGTCGGGCTTTGCTCTCGACGACGGTTTTCTGCGGTTGTCGGCAGGTGGTGGCACCAATGCGAATGTAAAACCATTTATAGACCTCAGCGGATATTCCACGGTGGCTGATATGAATGATAATATAGTGTTGGGTACAGCTGGTGTTGAGCGAATGCGGATTAATGGAACGGGTGTTGTTTCGCTAAAAAACCTTACTACAGCCGGTATTGTTACTAATACATCGGCGGGAGTTCTCGGTACAACCGCTATTGTACCTGTTGCAAACGGTGGCACAGGCGCTTCTACTTTGACCGGACTAATAAAAGGAAACGGCACATCGGCATTTACTGCGGCCGTATCTGGGACTGACTATGTACGTCCATTATCAGCTTCGGCGACTTTGGATTTTCCGTCTACAGCGGCACAGTCGAGTAGCGAAATGACGATAACTGTCACAGGTGCAAGTGATGGCGACGTAGTGTCGGTAGGTGTACCTAACGCATCTAGTAATGCCAACTCATGTTTTACCGCCCGTGTAAGCGCAACAGACACAGTAACCGTTAAGTTTAATAACTACAGCTCAGCCGCAATAAATCCTGCGAGCGGAACATTTAAAGTGACTGTATTAAAGTAGCCTCAACCGGGCGTAGGTTTCTTATGCCTTATCATGTTTCCAGTAGCTTAGTTTTGAATGAGTGCCATTTTAAATAAGCAACATGTAGTTTGCGACAGTATATTTTAAGAGCGTCCCGGTCATATGGCCGGGACGCTCTTTTGTTTCTGTCCTGACTACTGTCAAAATGATCTGATTAGAAGCATCTTTTCGACTAATTTTATAAAATAATTCATACCTTTGCACTCCCAAATCAAAGGGCATGCTATTTGATAATGGCATGATTGACACAGGATTTTAGTAAAAAACGAAATAACAAGATGAATATCTCACAGGAAAAAATCGACAGCCTGAATGCAGTTGTAACCATCAACATGAAACCTGAGGATTATCAGCCAAGGGTTGAGAAAGCGATAAAAGATCATGCGAAAAAAGCAAAGATACCAGGGTTCCGCCCGGGTATGGTGCCGGCGGCGCATATCAAAAAAATGTATGGTAAAAGCATTTTGGTTGACGAAGTAAATAACCTGCTTTCTGATACTCTGAACAACTATATCAACGAACAGCAACTGGAAGTATTGGGTCAGCCATTGCCAAAAATGGACGACAGCAAACAATACAACTGGGATTTTGCTGACGATTTTGAGTTCAACTACGAAGTAGGTTTAGCTCCTGCATTCGAGGTCGACTTTTCATCAAAAGATAAAGTGACCCAATACGTGATCAAGGCTGACAAAGAAACTTTGGAAGCGCGCATCAAAAACATCCGCAAAAGCTATGGCAAAATGACAAACCCTGACGTATCGGCAGATGGTGATGTGCTTTATGCCGAATTAGTGCAGCTTTCTCCGGATGGTTCTGTTTTTGATGATGGTGCTAGCAATACTACATCAGTTCGCTTAGACCAGGTACAGGACGAGAAGGTTAAAAAGTCGCTGATCGGTCTGAAAAAAGGTGATGAAGTAACACTGGATATCCAGAAAGCTTACAATAACGATGCAACCCGTATCGCTGCTATATTAAAGGTGGACGATGAAACAGCTGCAGAGTTAAAATCAAATTTCCGCCTGACTGTTAAAAATGTTAATCGTTTGGAGGAAAGCGATCTGAGCCAGGAGTTCTTTGATAAATTATTTGGTGAAGGTACAGTAACTACCGAAGAAGAATTCAGAACAAAAATTCAAGAAGAGGTTGAAGCGATGTTTGCACAGGATGCTGAGCGCAAATTGCAAAACGACCTATATAAACTGGCTATTGAAAAAGCAACTTTCCAACTGCCTGACGAATTCCTGAAACGCTGGTTAAAAGCAACTAATGAGAAACTGAGCGAAGAGGAATTGACCGGTGGTTATGAAGATTTTGCAAAGAACCTGAAATGGACCTTGCTTGAAAACAAGATCATTAAGGATAACAAGATCGAGATCAAATACGAGGAAGTGTTCGCGGCAGCAAAACAACGTTTGGATGCGCAGTTCAGAATGTACAGCCCGCAAGCTTTAAGCGACGAGCAGTTAGGTCAATACACTGTTCAATATTTACAGAACAGGGACGAGGCTAACAAGATATTCGAAGAAGTAAAAGCGGTTAAAGCATTAGACTTTTTGAAAAGTGCAGTTACTTTAAACAATAAAGAGATAGATGCTAAAGACTTCAGTTCTGTAGAATAATCTTTAAAAACATATCGTACTAAAACCAAAGCAGCTCTTAATGGGTTGCTTTCGTTTTTTATACGCTTGTTATTTTTACTTTTACCAAACTTTATATCAATATTTATATTCAACTAAAAACTATATTTAGCACAAATAAAAACAAGGAAACAAAATCATGAGTAGCAATATCGATAAGAATGAATTCAGAAAATACGCTGTAAAACATCATCGTATTAATAGCTTATACGTAGATAAATTCATAGCCAGCGTTGACAGAAGTGCAATGCCAACAGGTATGACAACTGTCCCTACCGGTATGACACCTTATATTATTGAGGAGCGTCAACTAAACGTGGCCCAAATGGATGTGTTCTCGCGTTTGATGATGGACCGTATTATTTTCCTGGGTGATGCTATCTATGATAACATTGCCAACATTATACAGGCACAATTGCTGTTCCTGCAGTCGGCAGATAGCAAACGTGATATACAGATCTATATTAACTCTCCGGGTGGGTCCGTATATGCTGGTTTAGGTATTTATGATACTATGCAGTTTATATCAAACGATGTGGCCACTATCTGCACAGGTATGGCTGCTTCAATGGCCGCTGTATTGTTGTGCGCTGGTACACAAGGTAAAAGAGCTGCGTTGCCACACTCAAGGGTGATGATCCACCAACCATCGGGTGGTGCACAAGGTCAGCAGTCTGATATCGAAATAAGCTACCACGAGATTACTAAATTGAAAAAAGAATTATACCAGATCATAGCTGATCATAGCGGTGCGCCATTCCAGAAAGTTTGGGATGCATCAGACCGTGATCATTGGATGATTGCTGAAGAAGCAGTTGAATTTGGTATGGTTGATGAGATTTTACGCGGTACAAAAGGCAAGAAATAATAAACAACTGCCTGATTATAACGTATTAAATAATAAAGGAATAACCAAAAGCGTTGCATTTATTGCATTAATTTGCTAAATTTGGTTAGCTAGACTAATAATGAATAAGAACAGCAAAGAGATCAGATGTTCGTTTTGTGGTGCCGGCAAGCAGGATTCGCTCATGCTTATTGCCGGACTGGATGCACACATTTGCGATAAATGTGTGAACCAGGCCAATGAAATATTGGCTGAAGAATTGAAAGTGCGCAAGGTTAAAACATCGCCTTCTTTGCCTGCATTATTGAAACCGTCCGAGATCAAGGTCCACCTTGATCAGTATGTGATCGGTCAGGATGATGCTAAGAAAATTCTTTCGGTGGCCGTTTATAATCACTATAAGCGATTGAACCAGCGTATAGAAAAGGATGAGGTAGAGATCGAGAAATCGAACATCATTATGGTGGGCGAGACCGGTACAGGTAAAACCTTACTGGCAAAAACGCTGGCCAAGATACTGAACGTTCCTTTCTGTATATGCGATGCAACTGTATTAACAGAAGCTGGTTACGTAGGAGAGGATGTAGAAAGTATCCTGACCCGTTTGTTGCAAGCAGCAGATTACGACGTAACCGCTGCCGAAAAAGGCATCGTTTATATTGATGAGGTGGACAAGATCGCCCGCAAGAGCGATAATGCATCTATTACCCGTGACGTATCCGGGGAAGGTGTGCAACAGGCGCTGTTAAAAATTCTGGAAGGCACGATGGTGAATGTTCCGCCGCAAGGTGGCCGTAAGCACCCGGATCAGAAGATGATCACCGTGAACACCAATAATATATTGTTCATTTGTGGCGGCGCTTTTGATGGTATCGAAAAGAAAATAGCTAACAGGCTGCGTACACAAACCGTTGGTTATAAATTAGCGCATCATGAAGGCGAAATCGACCTGAAGAATCTGTATAAATATATTACACCTGCTGATTTAAAATCATTTGGATTAATACCAGAGTTGATCGGTCGTTTACCGGTGTTGACATATTTGAATCCTTTAGACAGGGATGCATTGCACAATATCCTTACCGAACCTAAAAATTCACTGCTTAAACAGTATAAAAAACTGTTTGAGTATGAAGGTGTGAAGCTGGAGTTTGATGAAGAGGTGCTAGACTTTATTGTCGACAAGGCGATGGAGTTTAAATTAGGTGCCCGTGGTTTGCGTTCCATCTGCGAGGCGATAATGATCGATGCGATGTTTGAATTCCCGTCAAAGAAGGATGTTAAACGACTGAATGTGACGCTGGATTACGCACACGAAAAATTCGAGAAATCTGATCTTAAAAAATTAAAAGTAGCTTAACAGCACGATAAGTTTAAAAACTTATATTTGTTATATCAAAACACGAACCCTGGTGAAACGCCGGGGTTTGTTGTATAATAACAATTCATCAATTGTCGTCCTGATTCGCAAATGGTGCAAAGGTATCTTCTCTCCAAGGCATGGTCGCAGAAGATGCTTCGTTACTCAGCATGGCAATCTCTAAACGAATCTAACCTATGAACGAAGAAAAAGAAATAAAGAAAGACGAGCTTGATCCCAAAGAAATAAGCAAAATACAAACACCTATAAAATCGGGGCTTAAAACCAAGGAAGCCATTGTAGTTAACTGGTTGCCAAGGTATACCGGTCGGCCATTAGTGGATTTTGGTGAATACATCATACTGACCAATTTTTCTAAATATCTGCAGCTGTTTTCTGAGTGGAATGAAAATGCACCCATTATTGGTTTGGATAAGCCGATGCAAAGTGTAACTGCCAATGGCATTACAATTATTAATTTCGGTATGGGTAGCTCGGTCGCTGCAACCATTATGGATTTGCTGACCGCAATCAAACCTAAAGCAGTGATATTCCTTGGAAAATGTGGTGGCTTAAAGAAGAAGAACAAGGTAGGTGACCTGATATTACCGATTGCAGCAATCAGGGGCGAAGGAACATCAAATGATTACCTCCCGGCAGAAGTGCCTGCGTTACCTTCATTCGCCCTCCAAAAAGCAATTTCAACTACTATACGCGATTATGGACGGGATTACTGGACCGGAACCTGCTATACTACCAATCGCCGTGTTTGGGAGCACGATAAAGAATTTAAGAAATATCTTAAAACGCTTCGTGCTATGGCAGTCGATATGGAGACCGCGACCATATTTACGACAGGCTTTGCCAACAAAATTCCGACAGGTGCTTTATTGTTGGTATCCGATCAACCAATGATACCGGAAGGAGTGAAGACAGCTGAAAGTGATTCTTCAGTTACCGAGCAGTACGTGGAAACTCACTTGCACATTGGTATTGAATCCTTAAAACAATTGATAAATAACGGGTTGACAGTAAAGCACCTTATATTTTAAGTTGACGAAGCTGATTAGGCAAAAACTTAATCAACCACTTAACTCAATCAACTTAATCAACTAACTTTGATACACTATGTGGCACAAAAATATATTGGAGACCATCGGCAACACACCAATGGTCAGATTAAATACTATTACAAAAGATATTCCGGCGACTGTGCTGGCCAAAATAGAAACGACTAATCCCGGTAATTCGATCAAAGACCGCATGGCGCTGAAAATGATTGAGGACGCCGAAAAGAATGGCCTGCTGAAACCAGGCGGAACTATCATTGAGGGAACATCAGGCAATACAGGTATGGGGCTGGCTATTGCAGCTGTGATAAAAGGCTATAAATGTATTTTTACCAGTACTGATAAACAATCGAAAGAGAAATTTGATGCGCTGCGTGCTTTTGGTGCCGAGGTAATTGTTTGCCCAACCAATGTTGATCCGGAAGACCCGCGCTCGTACTACTCAGTTTCATCTCGTTTGGAGCGGGAAGTGCCTAATTCATGGAAACCGAACCAGTATGATAACCTGTCGAATTCCCAGGCGCATTATGAGCAGACAGCCCCGGAAATATGGGAGCAAACTGAAGGGAAAATAACGCACCTGGTTGCAGGGGTGGGGACTGGCGGCACTATATCCGGTATTGCTAAATATCTAAAGGAAAAGAATCCGAACATAAAGGTGATCGGTATAGATACCTACGGCTCAGTCTTTAAGAAATATAAGGAAACAGGTATTTTTGATAAGGATGAAATATATCCATATATCACTGAAGGTATTGGTGAAGACTTCCTGCCACAAAACGTCGACTTTAGACTGATCGATCATTTCGAAAAGGTGACGGATAAAGACGCCGCCCTTATGACAAGAGAGGTTGCTTTAAAAGAAGGTATTTTTGCGGGGAACTCCACAGGCTCAGCTGTGGCTGGGGTATTACAGGTAAAACATATGTTTAAAGAAGGCGATGTGATTGTTATCATATTCCCGGATCATGGCTCACGTTACATGGCCAAAATGTACAACGAAGACTGGCTACGCGAACGTGGATTCCTGAAGGATGAGAAAATGACCGCCAAGGACATCATCTCTAAAAAAGAAAGACAGGAGATCATCACAATAGATTGCGAAAAGACTATACTGGAAGCTATTAACGTAATCAAATCACTTAATATTTCGCAGATACCTGTTACACAAAAAGGCATGGTGATAGGCAAAATTACCGAAAGCGGCATACTGGATGCATTGCTTGAAAACCCTGCACTCAAATCGTATCCTGTGCAAACGATTACCACTGCATCGTTCCCTTTTGTTGATCTGAACACATCAATTGATAAAATATCAGCAATGATCAATAAAGATAATATAGCCGTTCTGGTGGAGGATCAGGGTAATATCGAGATCATTACGCAGTACGATATTATCAATGCGATATCGGCTTGATTTAACTCGTATATTGACTTTATGTACAAATCTCTATTAACCTTTATCTTTCTTTTGATCTTTAAATTAGTTGCTTTTTGTCAATCAGATACTATCGTAGCGAACAAATATTTTCAAAAGGGTTTTCATGAGCAGGCCATCAAAAGATATAATGAAGCCATTACGTATTATGATTCTTCGATTATGGTTAATTCTAATCGTAATAAGGCCTACTTTTATAGGGCGCTGGCTAAGTACCATCTGAATGACCTGCAAGGTTCGATAGATGATTATTCAAAATGTATTCAAGATGAAATTGAATTATCCCGATCCTATGACAATAGGGGATATTCAAAATATCTTTTAGGAGATAATCAAGGAGCGATTAATGATTACAATAAATCACTTGAGTTAAATCCAAAAAATGATAGATGCTATATAAATAAGGGCGGAGTAGAGTATAAATTAAAGCTTTACAATGATGCGCTTTCAGAGTTTAATCAAGCTTTAGCATTAAATCCTCAAAACACGGCAGTATATTTTAATATTGGGATATCGAATCTGGCTTTGAGAAACTCTAAATCTGCTATATACGGTTTTGACAAGTTTTTAACCGCTAATCCTAACAATGGAAACGCTTATCTTCTGCGTGGAACAGCTAAAGTAAATATAAGTGATAATTTAGGTGCATGTTCTGATTTTGAGAAAGCGCTCTCTTTAGGGAATAATGATGCTGAAGAAGCGATTAAAGAGTTTTGTAAATAGATTTGAAAATTACTTTGGGGAAACCAACTGCCCTTTTTCATCTAATGTTTGTATAACAGGCTGATCATTTTTATCGATGTAGATCTTTAGACGAGGAATGCCTTTTGAGTCACGCAGGAATAAACCTACTTCGCCGTCCTCATTCCTTCCGGCGAAGAAACGTTGTTGGCCTAATTTTCCTTCGGCTTTTAGTTTGGCAATGCCGGCATTATAGGCATTCGTGTCGTTCAGTTTTTTAAGTGAATCAGCGTAATCAATAACTTGTGATAAAGTAAAACCATCGGGGCGGTCCCATAGCTTCAGTCCATAACTTCTGGCAGTCATTTTTCCTTTTCCGTCATTATCCTGGTTGTATTGCAATTGCATTACCTGGTCGTTTTTATACTGATCGAAAGAATATGTCATACTCCCACCGTTTTTGTTCCCATCGTATACAAAACCGCCGTCTTCATCTCCCTCATTATTAAAAAATATCATTCCGGCAGGTCGTTCACGACTTGACATTACTTTGCCGTTCATCTTGCCCGGATGCTGGTTCTTCTGATTGCTGATCACCATCCTCAGCATGCCATCGGGTTCAACAATGTTTATCCTTTCGGCGGTAATTTCTTTAAAATGGTTATTGCGCACTGTGAAAATTATTACAACAGCTAGTGCAATCACAATTATTGTCAGGAATACAGCATACAGCTTCAGGAACCTGACTTGTTTGGATAGATCTTGCATAGGGGCTTAAATATGGATTGATTTATTTTAAGGTTTATTTCGGCTTAGAATTTACCATTTCTTGAATATCACAAACACAGCCAGTACGATCAGGCAGAAGCCCAGCAAGTGGTTCCAGGCCAGTTTTTCGGTCTTGAAGAAAAGCAGCGTGAATATCATAAAAACCACCAGCGTAACGGCTTCCTGTATAGTTTTGAGCTGAACCAGGCTGAATGGCCCCCCTGTTTCCTGTGAACCTGCACGATTTGCCGGTACCTGGAATACATATTCAAAAAAAGCCAGTCCCCAGCTAATTAGTATGATAGCAACCAACCCCAGGTTTTTACCCCAGGTGTATTCCTTAAATTTCAGGTGCCCATACCAGGCAAAAGTCATGAAGGTATTAGAGATGAAGAGTAGAACGATTGTCTTTAGTCCGCGCATGTAATAAATATTTGAAAATGCAATTTTATGCAATTGCTATAATAATTCGCACATCTGCACATTTGAAATCTGCAAATCTATTCCAGCCTTTTCTTCGCCAGTTCCTTCATATAAACCTGGTTTACCTCGGGTTTTGGGTTGACCAACAGAAATATCCCCGTACCTTTTTCCCTGGCATAAGGGGATTCAATTTCACCGATCTTGGTATAGCTTTCTAAATACGACTGAAATTTTGCAATATTTCGGCCACCACTGTCATCTACATAAATAATGTAGCGCGCACTCAGGCTATCGGGAGTCCAAAGAGTGAAGCTGCTGTTCAGACAGGCAACGTCAGGTAAGTCATATTGTTTGCCAATATGGTGTAAGGCCCCGGCCTCGCCATAATTATCAGCATAGATCTGGGTATGTTTTTGTTGTTCAGGAGTAAGATTTTTGTATGCTTTGGCCACCTTTTCGGTCATCTCGTCCCAACCCAGCATATCGGCATAATCCTGGCTCAGGTAATGCTCCTTTTGATCTTCCCATTTCACCGCGATATGCAGAAATCTAAAAGCAGCCATCGTTTGCTGTAATGGCAATATCGGCAGCGCCAAGGGGAATAATAACAAATTTGGCACGGTAAAAAGCAAAACTATAATCGTTCGCAAAGCATAAGCTCTTGCTTTGGTCCACCGCTCAAAGCCGTAAGCTCCCGCCGCAAATAACATCGGGTAAGCGCCAAACAGGTAGTATTCCTTTCCCTTCATCCATAGCAGGAAGATAAATACCAGTACAAAAGCAAAAGCCAGGAACTGAAACCTACGTAATTTGGAAGAGATGAGTAGAAAACCCAATCCTACGAGCCATACAAACAAAGCGATGCCATTAACCAAAAGCTGTTGGTTGATAAAATCAGACGGTTTGATATACTCCAATTGTTCGGAACGCAGGGTTTTCATATGGGTTACCACAGGCAAATGATGGGTCATCTGCCAGATGAGGTTTGGCAGGAATATGACCAAGGCGATAATGCCCGCAAATAACACATGCTTGTTCCACAATACCTTTCGCTGTCTGCTCAGTAGTAGTCCCACTATCAGCGCAATAGCAAAAAACGCCATTGTATATTTTGTCAGTAAGCCAACACCTATTACAACTCCTAACAGGTACATATAAACTGGCATTGACGTATTCATATAGCGGATAAGCAAATAGACAGCCAGTACCCACCACAATTGGTCGAATACAACCGGCTGAAATAAATAACCGCTTGCCGCAAATGCAGGTGAAAATATCAACGCCAGGCAGGCCAGTGTAATGGCGAATTTTTTTCCGCCTAACTCGATCACGATCTGCCCCATAAACCAAATGATCAGTCCGCTGAAGATGGTACTGAATATTCGTGCGGCAAAAACAGAATTGCCAAATACCGTCGTGGTAATTTTAGCAAGAACAGCAATAAACGGAGGAACTTCTTTAAAGCCCCAATCCAGATGATCGCCTAATGTAAGGTGTAATAATTCATCTCTCTGAAAACCAAAACGGGAAATAGCCAACAGGTTCAGTCCTACTTTGATAGCAACAAAAATCAGTAGGAAGTATGAATATTTCGACCTGTTATTTTTATAGCTGTGCAAGAGTATAAATGGTTTTTATAAAGATATACTTTTTAACCTTAAGGTAAAAGGGGATTTAGTCCGGAAGTCAGCATAAGACAGAAAGTCCGAAAGAATGGTTATGACTTTCGGACTTTCACAGACTTTACTGTCTTTCGGACTCTAAAATCAGATTCTCTTTATATCAGCACCAAGTGCTCTTAAACGGTCGTCAATATGTTGATAGCCACGTTCTATCTGCTCTATGTTGTAGATGGTTGATTTGCCTTGTGCTGATAAAGCAGCGATCAGAAGAGAGACACCTGCACGGATATCGGGAGAAGTCATGGAAATACCTCTCAGTTTTACCTGGTGATCCAGGCCGATCACGGTTGCACGGTGCGGGTCGCAAAGGATGATCTGTGCACCCATATCCAGTAGTTTGTCCACAAAGAACAAACGGCTTTCAAACATCTTTTGATGGATCAGAACTGAGCCTTTAGCTTGAATAGCAACTACCAGGACGATGCTCAGCAAGTCGGGAGTAAAGCCCGGCCACGGAGCATCAGCTATCGTAATGATGGAACCATCTATAAAAGTTTCGATCTCATAATGACTTTGAGCCGGAATATAAATATCATCACCACGGCGTTCCAGTTGAATACCCAAGCGTCTGAATGTATCTGGAATAATTCCCAATTCATCATAATGAACATCTTTTATGGTGATCTCAGAGCCGGTCATAGCAGCCAAACCGATAAATGAGCCAATCTCGATCATATCAGGCAGCATGCGGTGTTCAGTACCGTGTAATTCGGTGACACCTTCGATGGTAAGCAGGTTAGAACCGATACCACTGATCTTTGCGCCCATCCGATTCAGCATTTTGCATAGCTGTTGCAAATAGGGCTCGCAAGCTGCGTTATAGATAATGGTAGTACCCTTAGCCAGCACTGCAGCCATCACAATGTTGGCTGTACCGGTTACTGAAGCCTCATCCAATAGGATATAAGTGCCTTTAAGATCGGATGCATCTACATTGAAAAAGCCGTTATCTGGGTTGTAATTAAACTTTGCGCCTAATTTTTCGAAACCTAAAAAGTGCGTATCCAGTCTGCGGCGACCAATTTTATCACCCCCTGGTTTTGGTATAGATGCTTTACCAAAACGTGCCAGCAACGGCCCTACGATCATGATCGATCCACGCAGACCGCCGCCTTTGGTTTTAAAGGCATCCGACTCGAAAAAGTTAAGATCAATATTTTTGGCCTCGAACGTATAAGTATCTGGTCCGAGCCGGTTTACGATAACGCCCATGTCGCCCAGTAACTCGATCAGCTTATTCACGTCCTTTATGTCCGGGATGTTGCTGATCGTGATTTTTTCGCTGGTTAAAAGTACCGCCGAAAGTATCTGAAGCGCCTCGTTTTTGGCCCCCTGAGGTATAATTTCGCCCTTTAGTGGCTTGCCGCCAATTATTTCAAATGCGTTATTCATAGATTGGATTGTCAATAGTTAAATGGACAATGGTCCATAGCTTTTGGTTTCAGAACGCCGTAAAATTATCAATTACTATCGACTATCAACCATGGACAATGGACAAAAATAATTAGTATTTACGGCCACCACCACCGCCACCGTTGTTGCGACCACGGTTATTCTGGTTGTTATTATTACGCGGATTGTTGTTGCGGCCTTTGTTCTGATTGTTGTTGTTGTTAGAACGTCCCCTGCTGGTGTTTTGATTACTGTTGGTGCGGTATTCAACCTTCGCCAGGTTAACATTCTCTTCAAGCTTTAATTCGCCGCCCGACATGGCCCTCAAATCAGACAGGATACTTTCATCGGAAACCGAATCTTTGTTCCATTGCACATAAGCCATTTTCATAAAATTGGCAATGGCTTGTACCATGTGTTGTTTGCGCTCAGGCTCGTCTATGTTCTTTGCCTTTTCAATCATCAGCTCAATGGTTTTGCCATAGTGTTTATAACGGATGCGCTGATTAGGATACTTTAGCGGATCTGGTTTAAAATGAATTGCATCCGGAGCCGGCTTAGGGTAGGGAGAGTCTACATCGATCTTAAAGTCTGAAATAATGTGCAGGTGATCCCAAAGCTTGTGTTTAAAATCGGCAACATCGCGCAGGTGAGGGTTCAGAAAACCCATCAGGTCAATTACTACCTGTGCATAACGGTTGCGTTCTTCCTTAGTAGGCAGCGCAACAATGTACTTAACCATGTTTTGTACGTTGCGGCCATACTCGGATAATATCAGTTTATTCCGGGTGGAGTTATAGTCAAATTGCGGCGTTTGTTCAATAGCCATATAAAATGAGTTTAATAAAAATTAGCAATTAAAATGAAATTAGCGCAGATCCCTTGAAGATAAACAGCCCGGGCGGCTAAAGTTGAAAATTTTGGAAGTGAAACAAAGATAGTGCAATTACTATAAAGTACAAATTATTTACTGCCAGTCATTAGTCATTGGGTATTTGTCGTTAATATTGTAGTACAGCTAATTCTACAACTTTGAAAGCGATCAAGATAATTCATACGGATATCTACAGGTTTAGCATACCTATGGTGCCTTTTACGATTGCCACCGGCACTATGACCCACGCCCAGAATGTTTTTATCCGCGTGCATACCGATGCGGGATTTTATGGAGTCGGTGAATGCTCAGCATTTCCGATGATCGTCGGCGAGACGCAGGATACCTGTTTGGTAATGGCTAAGGAATTTGCCCGGTTATGGAAAGGTGAGAATGCTCTGGATGTTCCAGCCCGTCTACAGCAATTGCACAATTTTACCGCTGGCAACAGCACCATAAAAAGTGCATTTGATATTGCTTTGTATGATATCGCCGCAAAGAATGCGGGCCTACCACTATACCATTTTTTAGGGGGAGCTAAACGCAAAGTTGAAAGTGATATCACTATCGGGATAGCGGAGTCTGCAGAAATGGCGCAAAAAGCTGTTGAGTTTAAGGAATCGGGAGCTACGATACTAAAAGTCAAGCTTGGGAAAGAGGCTAAAAGTGATGTTGAGCGGATAAGGCAGATTCGTGAAGCAGTAGGGGGAGAAATGATAATCAGGGTAGATGCTAATCAGGGCTGGAGTTTTGACGATGCAGTTTATGCATTGCAAAACATCAGTAAGTACGATATCGAGTTTTGCGAGCAACCCATGCGTACCTGGTATGACGATCGTTTGCCGGAATTGAAAAGGCTATCTCCGGTAAAAATCATGGCTGACGAAAGCGTTTATAATCACCATGATGCCCGGAAACAGATCGAAAGTGATTCCTGCAGTTATATCAATATCAAGTTCTCTAAATCGGGAGGCATCAACGAAGCTAGAAAAATACATGATCTGGCTGGTGAAAAGGGCATCACATGTATGATGGGAGGTATGTTGGAGAGCCGTATTGCGCTAAGCGCCAAGCTGCATTTTGTATATGCCAGTCCTAATATCAGGTTTTACGATATGGATACCTGTATGCTGGGTCACTTGATCGACCCATGTGTTTGTGGTGTAAAATATGAAGGCTATTGCCTGAATATTGATGATGCGCCGGGTATTGGAGCAGATGCGGATGAAGCTTTTCTTACATCCTGCGAACGTGTTACTGTTTAGTTATCGGTTAACGGGTGACCAGTTAACCAGAAAAAATTAACTGATCACTGGTTAACTAATCACTATTTGCCACTCAACTCTGCAAAGTGCTTGTGAAACAGCGGAATAGTCTCAATCCCCTTATAGTAATTGTAAATATCGTACTTCTCATTTGGCGAATGCAAGGCATCGCTATCCAGGCCAAAGCCCATCAAAACGGTCTTGATACCTAATTCGGCCTCAAATAGCGCGACAATAGGAATACTACCACCGCCACGGGTTGGGATCGGTTCTTTGCCGAATGACTCAGTAATAGCTTTTTGTGCTGCTTTGTAGGCGACGCTATCAGTAGGCGTAACAACTGGCTCACCACCATGATGAGGTGTTACCTTTACTTTTACAGACGGAGGCGCTATTTTTATAAAATGGTCCGTAAATAATTGAGTGATCTTATCAGAGGTTTGATTTGGAACCAGGCGCATCGATATTTTGGCCGATGCTTTTGACGGCAGTACCGTTTTAGCGCCTTCACCTATGTATCCGCCCCAAATGCCGTTTACCTCCAGGGTAGGGCGGGTTCCCGTGCGCTCAAAGGTCGAATAGCCTTTCTCGCCCCATAGGTCATCTACACCCAAATCTTCTTTGTATTCTTTTTCATCGTAAGGCGCAGCGTTTAATGCCTTGCGCTCTTCCGGTGCCAGGTCGATCACATCATTATAAAATCCGGGGATGGTGATATGATTGTTTTCATCATGCAGGGAAGCAATCATTTTTGCGAGGATGGTAGCCGGATTAGCTACAGCCCCACCATATACACCTGAATGGAGGTCACGGTTAGGTCCGGTTACTTCAACTTCCAGGTACGATAAGCCTCTTAAACCGGTCTCCAACGAAGGATGTTCCATGCTGATCATCGAAGTATCGGAGATAAGCACCACATCGGCTTTGAGCCGCTCTTTGTTTGCTTTAACAAATATACCCAGGTTTGATGAGCCTACTTCTTCTTCGCCCTCTATCATAAACTTGATATTGCAAGGAATACCGCCATTCTTCATCATCAACTCAAAGGCCTTTACGTGCATGTAGAATTGGCCCTTATCGTCACATGCTCCGCGGGCATATATTTTACCATCGCGAACTGTAGGCTCAAAAGGAGGGGTTTTCCAAAGCTCCAGCGGATCAGCGGGCTGCACATCGTAATGGCCATATACCAATACAGTCGGTTTTGAGGGATCGACTATCTTTTCGCCATAAACAATAGGGTAACCCGCTGTTTGGCATACTTCAACATTATCCGCACCGGCATCACGTAGTTTTTGAGCTACATGATCTGCTGTTTTCAGTACCTCAGGTTTATATTTTGGATCAGCACTGACCGATGGAAAGCGTAATAATTCAAACAGTTCCTCTAAAAAACGCTGTTTGTTCTGCTCCACATATTGCTTAATAGTTTGCATAGCGATGATTTTGGAGCAAATATACTTTTTATGCCGATAGAGCAATCAGTTAAGCAAAAAAATACGCAAAAGAGTAGCTCACAGGTTGCAAAACCAGTTAAAAGAGAGAAGAAAAGAAGGCTGTTTTTCGCGATGGTAAGAGATATTATTTTATTTAATAAGCAAAATAATATCATCCCAATAAAAAAGCTTAATGTAAAGGCTTAAAGACCCTTTAAGCAAGGGCCTTAAGCCGGCATTATCTTTATTCGGGTGAAATGGCGTATAAGCACCGATACCTAGTGCTTTATACTATACCCCACGATCAGTTTTCACTGATCGTCATGCCTGACTAATCTAATTAGTCAGCAGTACCTAATGAAGTTCTGTCAGCAACGTGCTGCTTCATTTTTCTTGCGTCAGCAGTACCTAAAGAGGTTCTGTCATCAGCAGTACCTAATGAAGTCCTGTCATCGGCAGTAGCCAGTGAAGTTCTGTCATCAGCAGTACCTAATGAAGTTCTGTCAGCAACAGCACCGCTTTTTACAGTATCTTTCGTAGTGAAAGAAGATAAAGTAGCGATACTCGCGACAAGAAGAGCACCAAGGATTACTTTTTTCATGTGAATGTTAATTAATAATGGTTATAGAATTTGGTGGTTAATAAATGCATTTTAAAATTTCCTGTAGATGCAAAAAGCCTTATTCTCCGACAAAACCGGAAGAGTAAGGCGTCTTTCATCTAGGTATGTGCTCCTTTAGATTTGCTTAAAAAAACATTTCTGTTTTCTTAATTAGATAATCTATATAAGTAACTAAAAACCTGTTTTTTATCACTTTTTTGCATTTTTTATATTTTCCGAGGCTTTTTTATGAAAAATCATTAAAATTTCTCAAAAAATACCTCAAAAATTGTATAAAAAATCAAGTTATAAAAAGCTAATTATTAGCTATTTACAGTTGTCAACTAAAGTTGCTTTACAAATATAAAGATGTTTTTTAGAATTAAAAATTTTAGTAAAAAAATATTTAACGCATCTTTTTACCCACTTTCCCGTAATAGGGTCTTAGCACAGCTTCTAAGCCTGTTCAGCATTAATGAAAAAAGCTTATTTGTTTCTTATAATATTCCTGTCTCTGTCTTTAACCTGGGTGCATGCCGAGGTGACTATTGATGGTAAGCAGGATACTGCCCAGGTAAATCTGCTGAACCGGCAAGGATTTAAGATCCGGTTCACCGATCATGAGCAGACTATAGCAAAAGGGCAACAGGCGCTGGAGCTTGCGCAAAAGCTGAATTATATTTACGGTATAGCAGAGGCTTATAGAGTGATGGGGGTAGGCGAGGCTTACGCACATAACAGTACGCTGGCTATAGCTAACTATCTGAACGCACTTTCCTATTTCAAACGGGCAAAAGACCTGTCGGGCCAGGGAAAAGTTTATAATAACATTGGTAACCTTTACCTGGAGCTTGACTATGATCAGTCGTTATTTTACCTGCAAAAGGCCCTTGCGATAGCCCAACAATTGGGCGATAACAAAGCAATGGCCGGAGTATACCTTAATATAGGTAACGTTTATCAGCAGAAAAAGAATTTCAATTCATCACTTGACTATTATAATAAGAGCCGCGACCTTTATTTGAAGATCAATGATCCGTCAAACCCAATTATTATTCTGCAAAATATTGCGATCATCTATTATAAGCTAAAGCAGTATGACAAGGCCGAGCAGATGCTGCTTGAAGCAAACAAGCAAGCAAAAAGCAAAGACTATAATACCCTGATCGCTAAAGTTGATCTTACACTCTCATCATTGTATACTGAGAAAAAGCAATATGATGCGGCGCAAAAATTTACTGATGAAGGTATTGGCTACGCGCAGCAAACCAAAGATGCTGATATGGAAGCCCAGTTTACCTACAATTCCTATCAGTTGGCGTTTCATAGAAAAAATTACCAGCAGGCAATGTCATACCTGCATACTATATATGTAAGGGATAGTACGCTGCAGGCCGATATGCTTTCATCGGATTTGGCGCTGATGAAAAAGCAGCATGATCAGCAGGAAAAGCAAAGGGAGAATGAGCTGATCATCGAGCGACAAAAAAATGACAGGGTTAAATTCTGGTGGGCAGTTTCCGCTTCGGGCCTGTTGCTGATCGTGATTGCATTATTATTTGGCAACGTACAGCGTAAAGCGAAAACAAATGCGAGATTGACGGAATTGAATAGTGAGGTTTCAAGACAAAAAGATAATCTCGACAGGATCAATCATCACCTGGAAGAAATTATTGACGAGCGTACGCGCGACCTGCAGATCAAAAACAAAAAGCTTTCGGAATACTCTTCATACTTATCGCATCAGATACGCGGACCTATCGCTACACTTAAAGGACTGATGAACCTGGAGAAAGAAGGACTTGTTGACCAGCAGGAATGTATCAACATGATGAATAAATGCGTATCAGATATCGATGAGAAGATCATCGACATGACTGATATCCTGCATGATCCTAAGAGAACCAGTTTTTAAGTCGGAAGAATCTAACTCATCTAGTTACCAACAATCCAATAGTAAATCAATCAGCAAGTTGTTCCTCACTATTGACTATTGACTATTGACTATTGACTCCAGCATCACGGCCAGTTGGCATGTATCTGTGCTTCAAATAACCCGAGATATACGCAATACCAGGATATCATTTGCAAAATAAGCAGGTTGCGGTGCCTGTTGGTGTAACCTTCGGTTTCAAAGGCAAGTGTTTCGTCCCCGGCCGTGACAAAGTATCTTACTTCGCCTTTCTTGGGACTAAACTGTGATTTTAAAAGATCGAACACTTTGATCTTTAATTTGGTTTCAGGATCGTGGATGGTTTCCTTTTTAGCGGCACCATTTTTCGGTATTGAAATCAGATAATTGAGCATCACAAATTCGATTTAATATCTGTGAATGCTACAATTGTTACTCCAAAAAATGAAAATGGTGCCGTTTTTATAATAAAATCAACCCTAATTTACTTATGAGAAATCTTTATTTTTTTATAAGTAATATTATTTCCCCGTGTTTAATAAATACAAATAAGCCCTTATCAATTATTGTATAATAAATGATAAAATGAGCTTAAAATGTAGTAATTAGCACACAATTCTGATTAACTGGCCATCGAACCTTTATTGCGAAGCTCTTCATACAACTCAATTACTTTGCGTTGCAGCGCAGCAATTTCGTTTTCGCGATCACTTAATTTCTTTTGGATAAGGTTTAAGTGTGAAGGGGCTACTTCGGCCTGTTCGTTGTCTACAGTTAAGAGTTGAACCACGCTAACTTCATAGATGTTTGCGATTTGTTCTAGGCGTGATAAGTTAACATCGGTAACACCAGTTTCAATTTTCGAAAACGCAGGGATAGAGATACCTAAGCGGTTAGCTATATCTTCCTGGCTCCAGCCATGCTGGTGACGTAAAATTCTGATGCTCTTCCCGATTGACTTGTTTGCGGTTCTTTTGTTTGGATCGCTCATAATTCAATGTTTAAATGTTTAAGGGTACTAAACATGAACCAAACTGTGTGCCATATGCCAATTTGCCCTGAATTAAAGGATTGTTGCATTATAAGCAATTTTGTTTCGGGTAGTATTGGGGAAATCCTTCTACAAACAGGAAATATTTGTCATGAAATTTTAACCAATTCTCAATGAATTAATGTAATTGGAAATACTGGCTAAGTAAGATTAGCTATTCGAAAAGACAATAAACAATTAGTTAATAATTTATAATATACGCAATTTTGCGAATTTAAGCAAGAGTTGTTTTTGCCCGATTTCTTTGAAAAAGATAGTCGCTTTAATGTCGGGTTTATTGCCTTCAAGATTAATAACTTTCCCAAAACCAAAACGCTCATGTTCCACTTCCATACCCACCTGCAGGTTGCCGGTATCCGATGGTGCAAAACCTGGCGTAGGTACGTGAGCTTTGGCCAGGATAGAAGTAGTTTTAACGGGCGGCGCTGTCGCAGCCTTGGGTTTTGAAAACGCATCGCCGCTACGTTTATTCCACGAATTGCGCTCATCGTCAAAAAAAGGATTATTGGCTGATGGGGCAGGTTTTGCAGTAAAATCAAGTTCAAGGAAGCGGGCATCGATCTCGTCCAGGAAGCGGCTCGGCTCGCAACTGATCAGCGTACCGAACTTGAAGCGTGATGTAGCATAGCTGATGTTAAGTTTGCGCTCAGCGCGGGTAACGGCTACATAAAACAAACGGCGTTCCTCTTCCAGGTCGCTGCGTGAATTGAGCGACATTTGAGATGGAAAAAGGTTCTCCTCAAGGCCAACCACAAATACCTGTGGAAATTCAAGCCCTTTGGCTGAGTGTATGGTCATTAAAGATACCGTGTCGGCATCTTTATTATCGTTCTTGTCGTCGCTGGTTAAAAGGGCTACGTCCTGCATAAACACCTCCAGGCCTTTCTCCTCGATATCTTCACGCTCTGAGAACTCTTTTATACCATTCAGTAACTCCTGGATGTTCTCATAGCGGTTTAATCCCTCGACAGATTTATCCTCATAAAGGTCTTTTAATATGCCCGAATGCTGTGCAATGTGCAAGGCAGCGTCGTAGGCCGACTGTGTTTTGGTGATCACCTGGAAGCTCTGGATCATGGTGACAAATGTAGCCACGGCTGCCGAGCTGCGGCCATCCAGGTATTTTGATGGATTGATCACTGCCTCCCATACGGTGACCATGCTTTGGTCAGCCGCAAGAATGATTTTGTCGACAGTAGTATCGCCAATACCGCGGCGGGGGTAGTTGATCACACGCTTCAGCGCTTCTTCATCGGCAGGATTGATAGTCAGCCTGAAATAAGCGATCAGGTCCTTTATTTCCTTGCGCTGATAGAAGGACTGTCCACCATATATTTTATAAGGTATATTCAGTTTACGAAGCGCCTCTTCCATCGAGCGTGATTGGGCGTTGGTACGGTACAGAATGGCAAAATCGTGCCATTTCATGCCCTTGGTCGAACGTTCCTGCATAATGGCTTCGGCCACTATCTTACCTTCCTCGTTATCGCTGAAGGCGCGCATTACCTTTATTTTATCGCCCTCTTCTTTTTCCGAGAAAACGTTCTTTTTTAACTGCTCTTTATTGTTCGCAATAATGCTGTTGGCAACGTTTACGATGTTTTGGGTAGAGCGGTAGTTTTGTTCCAGTTTGAATACTTTCAGATCCGGATAATCTTTTTCAAAATTGAGGATGTTCTGGATGTTGGCACCACGAAAGGCATAGATACTTTGCGCATCATCGCCTACCACACAAATGTTCTCGTTCACAGCCGCCAATTTTTTCACGATCAGGTACTGCGAAAAGTTAGTATCCTGATACTCATCCACCATCAGGTATTTAAACTTGTGCTGGTATTTGTTCAGTACTTCAGGATAGCGTTTCAGCAACTCATTGGTTTTGAAAAGCAGGTCATCAAAGTCCATCGCGCCGGCACGGAAACAGCGGTTAGCGTAGGTTTCGTATATTTTACCCAATTGTCCGCGACCCGAAGAAAAGTCATCCGCCTGGATTTGTTCATTCTGCTGGTATTCCTGCCACGAGATCAGGTTGTTTTTGGCCCCGGAAATGCGGTTATAAACAAAGTTGGCATTGTACAGCTTATCATCCAGTTGCATCTCTTTCAGGATGGCACGGATAACACTTTTACTGTCGTCGGTATCGTAAATGGTAAAATTGTTCGGGTAGCCTATTTTATCGGCCTCCACACGCAAAATTTTGGCAAAAACAGAGTGGAAGGTACCCATCCAGATGTTCTTGGCTTCGTCGCCCACCACGTGCATAATACGCTCGCGCATTTCGCGTGCGGCCTTGTTGGTGAAGGTAAGCACCAGTATATTAAAAGCATCAACCCCGCTGGCAACCAGGTGCGCCACACGCATGGTGATCACCCTTGTTTTGCCCGAACCTGCACCTGCAATGATCATTACCGGTCCGTTCATCTGCAATACGGCATCTCGCTGGGCCGGGTTTAATCCCTTTAAATAATCCAAAATCTTGTCCTCTTTTCTGAAATGGCGAAGTTATGATTTTGAGGCGAAAGGGGGAAGATGGATTTCGGATTTTGGATGTTCGATTTCGGAATTATTTTTAAACATGGAGCCGTTTAGTCCACATCATATATAATATCCACCCGAAAGGAATTAACCATATCAGATCGTTCAGCAAATTGACGTATAAGAATTTTACCGTTAACTCACCTTTAATAATATAGTATGCTGAGCCGATTGGCCCTAATACTTTGCCCACAAAGCCAACAAATATCAATGGCCAGTATCGTATGGGGGCTTTAGAAGCAAAGTAATACGCCAATCCATAAGTTCCCACCAGCATGCCGATGCATCGTAGCAGAATTAAAGTAAAATCAGTCGAAGGATAATCGAATAAGATAATCTGCGGATAAATAGAAATAACTGTGCCCCAAACCGCATTATAAATAGCAGCCAGCAGCATAATCAGTTTCGCACTTTGGAGTTTTGACATGATTTAAGGTTGAAAGACTAAAGTATAAACATAAAATTATTGTTTCGCCTTTTATTGCAGTCCTTATAAATGCCTTGCCTGGTAATTTCTCACAAAAAAGCTTAGTGTCCCTAATGAAAGGATTAATATCGCTATGATAACCATATGGCTTGCACGATCTTGCTGCGGCGCGGCTCCTAAATAATCTATTGCCGGTATTTTTTGTGTAACTGCATAAGTCAGCATAAAAAATATGATCTCGAATAATTTTTTGCCACCACTTACAATACCCAGGCATACAGCTAATAAAACAATAAAAATCGCCCCAAGAAGGATATTGATCACAGCATCAATATTGGAGTTGATGATATAACGCACTATTATAGGTAGTGCCAATACACTGGCAAGTAATATTCCAGCCAGTATTTGCGCCGGAAGCATCCTGAGCAAAGGTTTATAGGATGAATAAGTAAAATAGTGCAGCCTGTTAGTGCGCTCCTTGGTCACTAATTCTGAAAAGCGGGTAACCTGTAAAAACCATAAGATTGGTAATAAATAAGTATGAGCAATGTCCAACGGTGCAAAGAGCATGGCTATCCAAACACCGGCGCTCACCAGCCAGAACCATTTGGCGCCTTTCCTGATCAGTAATAATAGCTCTGTCTTAATAAAGGGTAAAATGCCATAATCGATAACCACGGGCGGGAGTGGGCTGGCATGGATGGCAGCAGGTCTGATTTCCGTTGATATGGTCTGTTGATCCTGGATTATTGCTTTCTTCTTTCTGCTGGCAGATTGATTAAAATCAAACCGGTGAAAGAAAAATGAGGACAGGTAAACTAAAGCCAGCGAAAAAGCCATCCAAATCAGGCGGCTAGTAATAAAAATGGCGGTCCAGCTTACGCCATTCCATTCAAAAGTCCTGAATGATTTACGATTGCTGAAGATAAAGCCGAATGATACTTGTTTAATATTTTCGTGAAATTGGGTATTGATCTGGCTTTTAATACTGCCGGTAACCAGGCTTAACCCAAAGGGATCAAATGCCGCGGTTGGATTACCGGATTCAGGACCGTTAATACCAGCCATCACCGCCCCGCAAATGAAAAAGTAAATGATGAATTGCAGAATGCTCCGTTTGCCTAAAAACACCTCGGCAACTACCGCCAGTCCTGATACTACGAATAAGGCAGGTAATGCAAATAGAATATATGGAGTTATGAAATCAGTAAAAATAAACGGATAGCCGCTACCACGCAGCCAAAACATCACCATGCTAACGGTAAAAGTAATACCCGCAATAGTTAGCAATACCAGGAAATTACTGAATAACTTGATGAGCAGGTATCCGAAATTGCTGATAGGGGTAGTCGCAATGATCAGGCCTACTTCAGTATCGATATCTTTTTTAATCCCATTGTTCACCAAAAGAAAGCCATACAACGATAGCATCACGGCGGTCATCGTTGCCGAAACATAGCCTACCCAGGCTGAGTTGAAAGCACCACGATAACCTGTAACATTTAATGTTGTATATGCAGCGTTTGTAGGAGGCACAAATGAATAAGCAGCGTAAACGGTAATTGCCAGTGTGATCAGGAATGAGTAACTGCGTGTACGCTGCAGGTAATCCGCTTTTATTAAGGTAAAGCTATATTTCATCGGGCCTAGCTATTTTGGGTCAGAAATAAATAAGCATCCTCTAAAGTTGCATTAACAGTCGCCGAACCTGGTTCTGGCCCGTTGGCCCTGGTAATGTAACGTATACTCACTTTATCTTTTTGCCTGTTGGTATTCACAACCAGGTGTTTGGTTTTGAATGCAGTTAGTTCGCTATTATCGATCAGCGTTTCAAATACCCTTCCTTCTACACGCTTTATTATATCAGGCTGAATAGCTTTTTCAAGGAGTAGCCCACCTTTCATGATAGCTACCTCATCCGCAATAGTTTCGATATCAGATACGATATGTGACGAAAGGATAATGATACAATCATCGGCCAGGTCTGATATCAGCTGGCGAAAGCGCATCCGTTCTTCCGGATCGAGGCCAACTGTAGGTTCATCGAAAATTAATACTTTGGGATCATTAAGCAGTGCTTGCGCAATGCCGATGCGTTGTTTCATCCCGCCGGAATAAGTGCCAATCGGTCTTTTGGCATCAGCTGTAAGGTTAACGCCTTCCAAAAGTATATCTATCCGTTTGCGCAGGTCTTTTCCGCCAACACCTTTCATTGCTGCAATATATTCCAGGAATTCATAGGCATTCAGGTTTGGGTATACACCAAAATCCTGCGGAAGATAACCTAGCACTTTACGGATGCGGTCGGGGGTTTTCACTATATCTTCGCCATCCAAAAATAAGGTCCCTTCGGTAGGCTTGCTGATGGTAGCTATAATTTTCATCAGCGTTGATTTACCCGCTCCATTTGGCCCCAGTAAACCTAAAACGCCTTTGCCTATAGTAATAGAATAATCTGAAAGCCCGGTTTTGTTTTTATTGTATTGTTTGGTCAGGTTGGTTATAACTAATGACATCGATTTATTTTTCGCTGTATGACAACACCACCCGGATTAAGTTACAGGTGAAGAATATTATTGATACTTATTCAGATCATTCCAAAAAAAATAGCGATGGATTTAAAACCCATCGCTATTTAAAAAATTTGCACTAATGACTAATGACTAATGACTAATGACTAATGACTAATGACTAATGACTA